>Ga0193751_1000089_pt1 | contig 80165 bp, 69 predicted proteins | sample L1c2metaG_FD_143050 | JGI IMG/M metagenome (GOLD analysis project Ga0193751, IMG submission 143050) | Soil microbial communities from a riparian zone of the East river system, Colorado, United States - L1c2 | ecosystem: Environmental > Terrestrial > Soil > Riparian zone | place: USA: East River...
ATGCCGGAGATCGGCACGTCCGGTTCGATGAGCGGGGATGGGAAACGGAGCGTTGCCGAATGGCCCAAGCTACCGCGCCCATCCTCGACTCTACCGAAGCGGACATTGGTCGCGTCCGAGGCCGATTGTGCCCCATTTCTCACTCGCAGCCCGGTCGCAAAGTGCTAGGCTTTTGGAATTGTCACAGAGCCTGTTTTCAGGGGCCACATGAGACGACGCGAGTTCATCACACTTGTTGGCGGTGCGGCGGTAGCGTGCCCGCTCGGTGCCCAGGCGCAGCAGCCCGCGATGCCGGTTATCGGATTTCTCAATAGCACGTCGCCAATCGAATGGGCCGTCTATGTGGATGCGTTTAAGAAGGGCCTCGGTGACGAGGGTTATAGTGATGGAAAAAATGTAGCAATTGAATACCGATGGGCAGAGGGGCAGTACGACCGTCTGCCGGGGTTGGCGGCGGAGCTAGTTGGCCGCCGAGTCTCTGTCCTCGTTGCAACGGGCGGTGATATTGTCGTGAAAGCGGCTAAGTCGGCTGCAAATACAATTCCTATCGTCTTCAGCATCGGCGGGGACCCGGTCAAACTCGGTCTCGTCGCAAGCCTCAACCGGCCGGGCGGTAGTATGACGGGGGTGACTGTGCTCACCTCGTCGCTTGCATCAAAGCGACTGGAAATCTTGAGTGAGGTCGTGCCCAAAGCCGAACTAATTGCCGTGCTCGTCAACCGGAATCGTCCGACTACCGATGAGCCGATTCGCGACACTCGGGAAACCGCGGAGCAGATTCGCGACACCTCAGGAAGCCGCGCGTGCACTCGGTCGGCAGGTTCTTCTTCTTGAGGCTAGCCGCGAGGATGATTTCGAGCGTGCGTTCGCCACCCTCGTTCAAGAGCATGCCGGTGCGCTGCTGGTGAGCGCTGACGCCTTTTTCAATAGCCGGCGGGATCAAATCGTCGCTTTGGCGGCTCGTCACGCCATTCCGACGATCTACGAGTTTCGCCAATTCGTCACGGCGGGCGGCTTCATCAGTTACGGAACTTCCCTGACCGAGGGATATCGTCAAGTCGGAGTCTACGCCGGCAAAATACTCAAGGGCGTTAGTCCGGCCGACCTGCCGGTCCAGCAATCAGTGAAAGTCGAGCTCAGTGTCAATCTCAAGACAGCCAAGGCACTCGGCATCAACGTTCCGATGTCGCTGCTCGGCCGCGCCGATGAAATCATCGAGTAGGTTTCTTCCGGTTATGGCACTTAGCGGACGTGGTGCGACGTCCGACTTGAGTCTGCTGCGCGACCAAAAGCGGACATTGTCCCCCGGGCACCGGCGCCCTACACAACTACGAACTCTTGTCAACGCGGGTGTTGGCGGCGGCGCTGCGAAAGGCCCCCGACACGGTCCGCGACAAAGATGAGGTCGTAGAATCTCTCGGGATGAAATCTTGCATGACCCTCATGGTGAGGAGCGCGTCTTCGCGCGTCTCGAACCATGCGGCGAGGATGATGTCGCCCATAGCCGGCGGCTCTTGGAGCGCGAGCTTCGGTGAGCAAATCTCAAACATTTGAACCGCTGCCCGAAACAAACGCCGAAACCTCCACTAAGATGCCGGTTTCTGATTTCGCATAACCGCAACCGAACGAAGGAACGAAGGATGAAATTCGGAATTCTCGGCGCTACTGTCGCTCTCGCCCTGGCGGCAGGGCCCGCAATGGCCAGGCAAGCCATCTCCAGCCCGAGGCATTACGCCCAGAGCATCTATTGTGCGACCAGGGAAGCTGGAAATCCGTACAGCAAATATTGCGATTACATCGCCTGGAGCGGCTGGCGGCGGCGCGGCGGTTGGGGCAGCCAGCTCGACGATGCTTGCTTGCGTAACCCCGCTTATGTCCCGCCGGACTGCTGGGTGCATTAGGCGTCTTCAGTCCGCCGACGCGATTTAGGGCGTGAACCGATAAATTCAGAGTGGTCGGCGGACGTCCGCTTTGTTGCGCATAATGGACTCAAGTCGGACATCGCGTGAAGGGCCCAAGAACGGACGTCATCAAACGGAACGTGCTGCGGACAAGAAAGCCCGGACGATGCCGAGGCATTAGTTGCTTGAGAATCGATCTTAGAAGGAAAGTCAGTATTTCGCGACGACTGGCGCAGCCGCGTTGAACAGGTAGTTGATGCCCACTTTAAAGATATGCTTGTCGGCACTCACGTTCAGCGTGCTGTTGACGCCGCCCGAAGGGCCGCAAAGAATGGGATTAGTCACGCAGGTTGTTCTGAAGGAGACGTTCTTGGAGGCAAAACCCAAATAATCGTATTCGAACTTGGTGGTCCAGTGATTGGTGAAGGCATATTCCAGACCAAGGCCGACCAGCAGACCATCCAGCGTGGCGCTTCCTTGGGTGGTGGTGCAAGAGCTGCCGCAGTTCACATCTGACGCGTTCCAGTCAAACCTTCCGGCTACCCATCCCGCTTTGCCGTAAACAAGCGCTCGGTCAAGGGCGATACCAAACCGCCCGGCAATGTCGTAATCCCATTTGTTTCTTACGGTGGCGGTTTCAAACAGGGTGTTGCCATTTATCCCACCAAACCGATCCGTGGTAACTTTCATCCCCGACCAAAAGCCCTCGCCCTCAATACCGAGAACGAACATACCCATCTGGTAATTGTAGCCGATCTGGCCGCCCGCGAGGGCGCCTATGCCGTGCTTATCAGCCCGCAGATCAGAAGTAATACCACCACCCGATTGAAACCCCTGATCAAGAAGCACACCCGCGCCGGCGCTGCCGCCGATGTAGAAACCGGTCCAGCTAAAGACCGGTGCGGCGGGAGGCAACGCCTTCACCGGCAGGTCGGCCGCGGAAGCTGCGCTGATGCCGAGGATCGCGCTGACTGCCACAGCGGCGGCAACGACCAGCTTTGAATTTTTCATGGTAAGCCCCAATAGAGACAGTTCCGCAATAAACTCTGAAGTGAAATTTACTCGTCGGCGAAATCCCCGTCGCCGGGCATTCTCGGCTCCCCAACCGAATTCGGCGGAGTGTTGCAGGAAAATCGCACAGCACGGGTCTCAAAAAATGATCAGGCCGATGTCCAAGTTGGGTCAAAAGTGCGCTCTGCCAGCCACTTCGGGTCTACCCCTAACCGCGGACCTCGTCAGACCGGCCCGGTTGGTCCGGTGAGTTCCCAATCAGCGACGTTGCGCTATGTCTAGAGCCTTTTCCGTTCCGATTGAATCGGAACGGAGGCTCCAGCTTTTTGTTTTGACGCGTTTTCTTTACGCGAACCGGGGACCACTTCGCTGGAAAACGCTTTAAGATGAAAGAGGCCGCCAACTGAAGCGGTCTTACACCAACGGCAGCGGCCATTGACTCACTGCGTCATCCCCGGATGAGCGCAATTGCGCTCACTCGGAAGGTGGGAGCGAAGCGAGCCTCGAAGGATGGCAACATGCACCGACTCGGGCCATCCTTCGAGGCCCGCGCAAGAGCGCGGGCACCTACGGGTGAACGCAATTGCGTTCATCCCGGGGATGACGGTCATTGTCTGGCGCCGTTGGCCTTACTTCTCGCCCAACAGCTTGCCTGTCGAATTATGAACGAAGTGCGTCTTGGTGCAGGCCGCGCAAATTACGGGCGAGTGGCTGTCTTTGGTATCCTCTGGCGCATCCGCCAGCCAATGCTGCACGTTCATTCCAGTTTGGGGACATCTGAATAGGATATACCGGGCCATACCGGGCATTATGGCAAGGGACGCGGCTCACCAAAATTACGTATCTTTACTTAGGTACGGAGCAACCTTCGTTGAGCGGCCTTACTTCGGCGGATGTAGCTCGCCCTTTAGCCAGCCCACTACCTGATCTGTTTTCAGGGGATCGGGTCGCTCGCATTCAAAGCACTGGAACGTGCGTTGTCCTTTGCCGCCGGGAGGCAGCGCTAGGATCAAAATGGCCCCGCAGCCGGGGCAAGTCGGTCGTTCAACCTGGCCCATGGTGGCAATTTAATGACCAATAACCTGCCGTTGTCTGTTCGGTCCGCGACTCATAAAAATCAATTTAGGCCATTATCCAATTCAAATTGAGCCACCGAGGGTCAAAACGGGCCGGCGCCCGAATCCTCCAGCGCCAGAATGGTGGCCACGCGATCTTGCACAGTTGGCAGCCCTTTTCGTTCGAGCCAAAGAAGGCCCAAGGCCAGCTGCCTCAAGTCATTCCTGGCATGACCGACCGGCAGCTTGCGGGCTCGCCGGAGCGCGTCGGCAGCATGTCGTCTAAGCGGGGAGACGTCCTTTTCAGATCGGCGTTCCATGGCTAGCCCGCGGACTGCGCAGTGATGATGGCAAACATCATGGTAATTCCGAACCATCTTACCGTCTGTTCGCCCGGCGACTCCAATAGTTAATTTAATAATTCTGGGCTCTCTTCCGTGGAACTACTGAGAACCAAAAGGGACCACTCCTAAAATCGAAAAGGGCCAGTGACCTTAAAACGCGATGGAAAGGGGCCAACACCCGCTGCCACACATGAATGAGGCCGCCAGCTGAGGCTGCCTCCGTTATTCGGTTTGATCTTTGGCTGGTTCCCTGCCGAGATCGGCAGCAGCCCGCTTTTCCACTAGTTTTCGATAGGCTGCGGCCTGTTTTTCGAACTCGGCTTTGATTTGGGGATTTTTTTCGTAAGCCGCCATTCGCTCAAAATTGAGCGCGTGCTCAAGGTACTCTGCAATCATCTTCATGGCTCAACCCAAGCGCGCAATATTGCACGCCTTCGGGAAGGCTGCACGATGAAACTAGGCCACTGCGAAATCCAATTTAGGCCTCTTCTCCCCGCTCTTCGCGGGGTCGAGACGAGCGAAGCTCGCTCTTAGAGGGTTGGGTGAGGGGCTCTTTCGGCAAGTTTGACTCGTGGAGAGTCCCCCTCACCCCGATTTGCGGAGCCTGTCATCGGGCGGCGCTTCGCGCCGACCCGTTGGCAACCCGACCTCTCTCCGCATCCGCCTTCGCCAGAAGGCGGGCTTCGGCGGACAAGAGCGGGGCGAGGTGACCGAACGCGTGCTTCGGCCGATTCAATCAAAAGCCATCATGCTTTAGCGAATGGTCGGCAACATCGCGGACTGGTCCAGCAGAGTCTGGAAACACTCGCACGATAATCTCTCAACGCCTCTTCGATCTAAAATCGTAATCAGGCCTCTGGAATAGGAAATGAGGCCTTGCGCCTGAATCTTGCTGGCGATTTCCGTCACCGACGTCCGCCGCACGCCGAGCATTTCAGCCAGAAACTCCTGGGTCAGCCCAATCTTGTCGCCACCGGCCCGATCAGCCGCTTGCAACAGCCAACGACAGAAACGCTGTTCGATCGGGTGCAGCGCATTGCACGCCGCCGTCACGCGGGCCTGCGACAGCAAAACCTCGTTGTAGTCGATGCAAAGATCACGGATGACATCGCTTTTCTGAACGATTTTCCTGAAATTCGCGGCGGCGATTTTGGTGACGCTCATGGGAAGCTGCACCACCACGCGCACCAGCGATTTGTATAAGCCCAACCCGGCCATCGCGCCGACCACGCCCTCGCGCCCCACCGTCGCGGTTTCAATGGCTTTGCCATCGCGCATCACCGCGAGCATCGAGAGCATGCCATCGTGCGGGAAAAGCACGTCGGTAATCTCATCACCGGGTTCCGACAACCCGATACCCTGTGCCAAAGCGACGGTTGCCATATGGGGTAGCAGCAACTCGAAATGATTACGCGGCAAAGCCGCCAACAATTTGTTGTCCAACGGACGACTCGTATTTGATTGGAGCACTGCGGTCTTCCGCCCGGTCGGTCGGGCCGCTTTCCGCAGGGGTGGAAATGACGTTCCGAGAGGACGTCCAACGGTGCCTTAGATGTAGGTGGCACCGGCGCGCTTTGTCGGTCCGATAGCCGTCATAGCGGGCGAGCAGGCTGCATTTGGTTGGATGAAAGCGGCGATTGCTCTGCAATGCCCTTGGCTTACGCCAAATCGAAAAAGCCAAGGTTTATTTGCGAAGCCGACATTGACCGGCCAAAAGCCGATCATTCCGGATCCGGTTCGATCCCTTTGACCGCGATTTCATCGTCCTCCAGCTCGTCCGCACGTGTCTTGTACTCGTCGGCTAGCTTGCGCAGGCTGACTTGCAGCACCGGATCGGTGCTGTCGTGGGCAAGGCGCTGGGCACGGGCGGCCTGGTCCCTGAAATATTGGGATTTTGCCATAAGCTCCTCCTAAAAGGCGGGAGCATTTTGCTCTCGGTCACCGGTAACAGCCGAGGTCCGGCCGATGATGGTCTCAACGCTATTATCAATGCCCGGTTCCCGACATTCAAAAGTGATGCGGTTTTCCTCTCGGCGGGTGAGAATTCGTCCCGGATATCGATCAAGCCTAGGTCCGAGTTGGGTCACCGCGACCGGATTGAGCTTTGGGTGCCATGTCCGGTTTACCCCGTTAGTGACCGAGCAGCGGACATCAATGGAGGTCCGGTTCGTGCCAAAACGCGGAAGTCGCTAGGTTTGGAGTAGGCGCGCTTACTCACGATGTCGGGGGTTCGCCGCGCTCTCACATCGGCAGGTCCGAAAAAAACGAAATCGCCGCAGCTAATTCCGATCCAAATTTGATCTGCCGCAAAGGCTGATACCGAATCATGGAATACATATTGTCGTCCACTGTGTGGAGCGCTGCCATGATCATTGAGCGCTTATCCCAAGAGCATCGCAATATTGAGAAGCTGCTTGCCGTCCTCGAACGGGAACTTGAGGTTTTCGACCGGGGAGACCGCCCCGACTACGAGGTCATTCGCGCGGTTATCAGCTATTTCGAGGTCTATCCGGAAGTGTATCACCATCCCCAGGAAGACCTGGTGTTTGCCAAGCTAAGAACGCGCGATCCGGTTGCGGCTGCGAAGGTCGGCGATCTCGCTCGCGAACACCACAAAGGGGCTGAACGCTTGCGCCGCGTCGCTCACGCGGTCGAGAACGTGCTCGCGGATGGTGAAGTTCTTCGGCAAACTGTCGATACCATCGTTCGCGATTTCATCGCGCACGAGCGGCACCACATGATGATGGAAGATCGAGATTTCTTTCCTGCCGCGCTTAGGGCCCTTAAGCCTCAGGATTGGACGGAGATCGCTTCGGCCGTAACCGGTCATAAGGATCCGCTGTTTAGCGAAGTCACCGAAGAGCGGTTCGATGGGCTACGCGAACATATTTTGCGGCTGGAGCAAGAGGCTGAAGCCGAACGAAACTAGGCGCACTTTCATCCGCAGTGCTTGCATCCGCAGTGCTTGGTGGTGCTTTGCGGTGAGCACCTCGCGCGCACGCACCCCGAAAGCCATGGCGGCACGAGCGATCAGCAAGTCCGGACTGCGCCCCATCGGATCGCGCTCATTGCCGATATACCAGCCGAGTTTAGATCGGTGCATATGAAGCGGGGATGGCCGGGCGGCTCAGGGCAGAATCAGCCCCATCGGCATTCATGCGTGACTGATAGAATTCCAGAACGCTCCGGGATGTCTCGATGTTGAGGCGACCGAACTCCCTTTCCATGTCATCCAAGTCTTGCGCGGTGATGCGGTGATCTTTGGCGCCAAGAAAAAGCAATGCCATTGTAGTCGCCCACGAAAAGTCGAGGCCTTTGGCGAATATCAGCAGCATTTCCCTGTTCTTGTCCAACAAAGCCCGTTCGATCACGTCGGCCGGCAATGAGCACAATAGGGATAGTCCGATCGTGACCTCGTCGAGCTGATGGGATCGAGCGTATTCGGATATACTGTTCTCGTTCAGGTTGCCCTGCTGATGCTGCGTCGTCACGACCTGTTTTGCGATAAGATAGCTTCTCGACTCGGGACCCAGCGTTGACTGCAGCGCGCCCGCGACATCGGTCACCGAAGACTGAATTTGGTCAACCAGGCTGGAACGCTCGTGTTCGAGCCGCTTTCTTACGTCGTCCGACGCCTTCGCGATCAACTGCTGGAAAAGATGCCTGGGGATGTCCTTACGCAGTCCAAGTTGCTCGGAAAGAACGGAATCGCCTTCGGCCCGCTTGACGATGTGCAAAAAGCCCAGTTCTGAAAAGCATGCACCATCGTTATTTGCGACCGAGGTCACAACATCCCAATTGCCGCGCGTCACGAGCACGTCTGTGACCGGCTCCTCGAGGGACTTTCGTTCTGAAATCGCGAGCAAATGCGGCTGGCTCTTGGTTTTGGCGTTGGCAACCAGGGCGTTGGTATCAAGCCGCTCGGACTCCCGAAGCACGCGGCCGGCGACCTCGATCGAATCGTCAAAGGCAAGTTTATGGATGATATTGATTGGCGCACGGTCCAAGCCGGCGAGCCGCCTTGCAAGCTGCGCACGGGCCGCGACTTCAATCTTGTCCGCGAGCCGCCCGATTACCTCGCCAAAGGTCCATATCTCGTCATCGTTGAACCGGCCGGCTATCAATAAATCGGTGGTGTACCACAACGCTCGCAAGCGGCTTTCGGCCGTTCCGCGCGAGACAGCTTCATCGAGATCTCGCAGAAACGATTTTGCCCCAGTCATTTTGGCAAACCTTAAATCGCAACAACCGCCAACCGGCAGTATCGCGTCGGTCAGATCATGCCCCGCAAAAGGCAATTTTCGGTAAAGGCGGCGGATAAACACTGACGCTAAAATTTCGTTAAGATGTGCATAAGCCATTGGTTTTTTCGTATTCATAGGGCGGAAGATCGCTTGCGACCCTCAGCGACGATGCCAGCCTCCAAACCGGCGGGAGCAGCGGCTGGCGGGCAAATCAATCAGCTGATTTGCCCGATGGGCAGGCGTGACAGCGCGCCTCGGACGCGTTTTCTTTGGCCGAACCGGTATCCATGCCGGATCAAGTCGACGGTGCCTTCCTCGAACGATCTCAATAAAACCGGTGAAAATGATGGATCGGGCCACGACCGTGGCCGACATCGAGACGGTCCGCCGCCGCGATCGCCGCGTTGACCCAGGCCTTGGCATCGCGAACGGCGGTTTCCAGCGCCTCGCCTCTCGCCAGGCCGGCTGCGATGGCGGATGACAGCGAGCATCCGGTGCCGTGGGTATTGTCGGTGACGATGCGTGGCGCCGGCAGCGCAAGGACGCCGCTGCCAGTGAAGAGATAGTCGATGCTCTCGCTGCCCTGCCCGTGGCCGCCCTTGATCAATACCGCCGGACAGCCCATTGCCAGTAGCCGCCTCCCCTGGCTCGCGATCGCGGCTTCGCCGGAGGCGACCGGCTCGTCCCGGAGCGCGGCGGCCTCGGGCAGGTTCGGCGTGATCAGCGTGGCGCGCGGAATGAGTTTGGTGCGCAAGCCCGCAACCGCGTCGGCCGCAAGCAGCCGATCGCCTGATGTTGCGACCATCACCGGATCGAGCACCACCGGCGCGGATGGCCATCGCGCCAGCGCCGCCGCGATCGCCTCGATGGTCGCAAGCCCCATGACCATCCCGATCTTGACCGCCTTGACGTCGAGATCACCAAACACCGCCTCGAGCTGCGCGGTCACGAACGCATCCGGCACCGGATGAATTCCGCTCACGCCGCGCGTGTTCTGCGCGGTCAGCGCGGTGATGACGCAAGCGCCGTAGACGCCGAGCGCGGCAAAGGTCTTGAGGTCGGCCTGGATGCCGGCGCCGCCGGAGGAATCCGAGCCGGCGATGGTGAGCGCGATCGGGATCGTCATCGCTGGGCTCGCGGGGATTTCAGCTTAAGTACGAAGGCCATGTCTTGTCCTAGAGCCTGACCGAAAATTCAACCAGGAGAAGCGAGCCATATAGTGCCGTCATTGCGAGGAGCCAACGGGTCGCGCGAATGCGCGCCCGATGACAGGCTCCGCGACGAAGCAATCCAGCTTTTTCCCGGATAGGGTTCATGGATTGCTTCGCTCCGCTCGCAATGACGACCATAAACTCCTGATTTTGCTGGACTGCGTTGAAGTCAGAGTCTAGCGCGGCAGGTTGTTGCCAGCAAGTTCCGGGACGCTATATTGAACCTAGGCTACAGGCCTTTATCGGAGACGACAGCGATGGTTCCCTTCTTCATGCAGATCAAATGCAAGCTCGGCCAGTCCTACGCCGTCGCCAACGCGCTTGCCGAAGCCGAGATCGCCTCCGAAATCTATTCCACCGCGGGCGACTACGATTTGCTGGTGAAGTTCTATGTCGACAACGACACCGACATCGGCCACTTCGTCAACGAGAAGGTGCAGATCATTCCCGGCATCCAGGACACCCACACCATCATCACCTTCAAGGCGTTCGGAGGCGGGTAGCGGGTGAACCCATAATTCAGAGCGGTCGGCGGATGTCCGCTTTGTGCGCATTCCGGACTCAAGTCGGACATCGCGTGAGGTGCGAAAAGTGCCACAAGCAGAGATGGCCCCTCATTCAATCACCTCGTCGGCGAGCAAAAGCAGCTTGGGTGGGATGTCGAGTCCAAGCGCCTTGGCGGTCTTGAGATTGATGACCGGTTCGAACTTGGATGAACCTGGCTCGGCCAAATCCGGATATGATCATCACCGAAAGCGATGATAGGCTCACATTCGGAAGGGAAAACCCATGGTTGCCGCCGAACCGCCGTCACAGCGCCCCTCTTTGCCGTCGATGCTGGATGTTGATCTGCCGGAGCCGCATGCTGCACCGACGGAAGGCGCCGACGAGACGGAGATGCCGCTGCCGTCCGATCCGCGGACGTTCTTTCTCGGTGGTTTATTCGCGTTGGGTGTCTTGGCGGCGCTCTACCTTGCGAGCTCAATCATCCTTCCCGTCGTGCTCGCGTTGGTGTTGAATCTTCTCCTTCAACCGGCTGTCCGTCTGTTGGGGCGTGTGCATTTGCCCCGCGCTCTCGGAGCGCTCTTGGCTGTCTTCCTGGTCATTGGAGCGCTTGTCGGTCTGGTGGCGGCGCTATCGGTACCGGCCGCGACGTGGGCTGAACGGCTGCCCGAGGGTATCCCGCGCCTGGAGGCACACCTGCAGGTTATAAAAGGGCCAATCCAAGCCTTGCAAAACATAATCCAACAGGCCGAGCAAGCTGCAGACGCTCCCCCTGGCCGGGGTTCGATCGTTTCGGTTCGCCGCGATCTTGGCATCACGGGCGCACTTTTCGCAGGGACGCGCTCGGTACTCGATGGCTTGTTTACGACTGTCTTGGTGCTCTATTTTCTTTTGGTAGCGGGCAATATATTCCTTCGACGCATCGTTGAAATTCTGCCGACGTTCGGCAACAAGCGACAAGCCGTCGATATCTCTCAGCAGATCCAAGAGGATATATCGGCCTATTTGGTCACGATCACGGCCATGAATGCCGCGGTGGGTGTCGCGACGGCGGTCGCGATGTATATTTGCGGCCTGGGAGACCCCTTGTTATGGGGCACCACGGCCTTCCTGCTCAACTACATTCCGATTATAGGGCCACTATTCGGGGTCTGCATCTTCGTGCTGGTCGGATTGCTGAGTTTCGAAAGCCTATGGTGGGCCTTGCTGCCGCCGGCCATTTACCTCGGAATTCACCTCGTGGAGGGTGAAACACTGACGCCCATGCTGCTTGCGCGGCGCTTCACGCTGAATCCGGTGTTGATCATCCTGTCGCTGGTGTTCTGGTTCTGGCTGTGGGGCGCGCTTGGAGCGATCTTGGCCGTTCCGATGCTGGCTATTCTGAAGATCATTTCTGATAGATTGCGCCCGCTTAAGGCCTTGGGGCACTTCCTAGAGGGGGAGTAGCGGTATGGCTTCTCGCTTGATGATGTTTCCCAAGTGCACGACGCATCATCCGCGGCGCGGCCTATTTCTTTGGCGCTAGCCAAGCCTCGGTCACGGCGCTTTCTATGATGTGCCGCTGAGCCCTTTTGCATTGTGGACAAGCAAACGTTCGCAGGTCTTGGCCCCACATGCTCGGCTCAATTGCCGCCAGCCTCATTGGAGAACCGCAAGCCGTGCATTGCGGACCCTGGTTTTGTTTATCGAGCATGCGTCGCTCCTTCTCAGTTCGGTGTCCTGAGTTTCCCGGCAAGCCACCCCGCGGAAGCCGATTTCATAGGGTCGCCCGCAACAACTTCGTTCTTTACGGAGTTGCACTTAGGACATTCGAACCGGCGATGCTCAAAGCCCACAGGACTCGGGCTAATGCTCGCAAGCATCATGCGCATCGTGCAGTGCGAACAGCGCGGGCGCTCGAGGGATGTCAGGCCGGAGGAAAAATAAGCCTGTGGCATGGCACTTCCCTGAATTGGGCGGGAGCATGCAGCACTCTCTGTCACCGATAGTTGCCGACGGCAGGGCGGTGATGCGACTAGCATACGCTTCCGAATTCGGGAGTCCGTGGTCAATATTGCTCAGTCATCAAAACTTTACGAACTGCGACCGGGTTTCCACAGGCTGGACCGGAACCATCACCGTCTACGAAGCTTGTCTGTGTACTGCCGGATGCGATCGCCCATGCGTCCGGTGAATGACGGCCTCAGCATCCCCCGTGCTGAGGCCGGTTTTCTTCGGGCAAACCCCACTTCAAAGAACCGGTCTTCTTTTTGAATCGAGCGCCCTCACGACCTCACACTAGAGCGTTTTCAAGCGAAGTGGAGACCGGTTCGCGTCAAGAAAACGCGTCAAATCAAGAATCTAGAGCCCGTTTCGATTCAATCGAAGCGGAAAAGGCTCTAGGCGCATCCACCCAAAGGAGTCAGACTAATGTCGCTCGGACTTATACTCATCATTATCCTCGTCATCTTCCTGCTCGGTGGCTTCAGCGGCCGTTTCGGCGGCTACGGCTACGGCTACGGTCACGGTGGGATCGGTATCATCGGTGTCATCCTGATCATCCTCGTCGTATTGCTACTTATGGGTCGGCTTTGATCTGCCAGTGACCGAAGGCCGATCCGGGTCAATCGCGTCACCTTGACCGTGCGGCGCTCACTTCCGGGATTCCCCGATTAGCGGACATTCTCGGCGCAGGTCGGCATGTCTCAAACGTGCCAAAATCGGAATTGGGCGGAATGAATCGGCTGCGGCGAGCCGGTTAAAATTACGCGGCTGCAAACGTGGCGTGAGTAACCGAAACTTTTGTCCCCAATGCTCCGCTCACGGTCAGCACTTGAGCATCAAGCTGATTTGACAACGCTTTAACGACACCCGTGCCAAGTCCGGTTTTTGGTTGAGCGAATACGCCGTCAGGTTTGCCGGAGCCGTTGTCAGAGACCGCAAGCTGCCAATCGGTGCCTGATACGTCGTAGGAAACCTTGATCTCGCCGTCCTTTGTTGTTTCGTCGAAGGCGTGCTTGAGGGAATTGATGACGAGTTCGGTGACTATTAGACCGATGCTCTCAGCATCGCGCCTTTTGCAACTTCCCCCCTTACCATTGAATTTGATCGAAATCGGCCGATTGTCACCAATCATCGATTGCGCCAGAGCCGTGCAGAGCGTCGCAAGATACGGCCCCATTTCGATAATCGAGTTGGCGGCAGAACCGTGGAGGTGCTTTTGAACGGTGGCAACCGAGATGACCCGGTTGTGAGCGTCTTCTAGGTGACGGCGCGTTTCTTCTGACTCTACTGCTCTTGCCTTCAGCATGATTATGCTGGCGATGATTTGCAAGCTGTTGACTACACGATGTTCCAACTCTTCCAGCAACATCTCCTTCTGGCGTATCAAATCATCTTTATCTTTTTCCAGTGTGCGTTTTTGGGTAACGTCTTCAATGCCAAGCAGGATTGTGGAGTGTGAGCCGTTCTCAGAGAAAATTTTACGGGCATTCAGGAGCATCGTGCGCTGGCCGATGCTCGGAAAATCATGCTCAACTTCGTAGTCTTCCATGGCTCCCTGCTTGGGAAGGATTTTTCCAAGCAATAAACGAAGCTTCGGAATATCCCATTGACCGTCGCCGAGGTCATACAGAAGTTTGCCCTGCGTGTCGTCGGCATTGACTTTGAACGTCAGATAGAAAGATCGGCTCGCGGCAACGACACGAAGCTCCTGATCGAGCACAATGAGAGGTTCTCGAACCGTATCGACAATAGCGTGCGCAAGTGTCCAAGCATCCTGGACCTTGGGGAACTGCTTTCTGAACATGTTTCTGAACATGGTGGACACCCTCGTAGGGGCCGGAGTCTGCCGAATTCTCAATCTCGGGCGCGCCCATCCGCTGCCGGGAGATGGTTCTTATTGTATACCCGCTATGTGCGGTCGGCGACTCAATTTGATGCCTTGAAAAGAACCCAAGCCATCCCTTGCCTGAACAATCGACGTCCGGGTCGGGGTCATTCGCGTCGATTTTGTCATGTCCGAGGTATGTACGGTTGGGGTGTAATCTCGGAAATGCCGGTTGTCCGGTTTTGCCGGTTGAAGGCATCGGTTTGGGACCGCGACACGCCCCGGCTCACGACTTGCCACCGCCCTTCGCCGCCGTCTTCGGCCGCGGCGGCCCCTCGACCGGCGGCAGCGACTTGAGATATTCGGCGATCGCCGCGCGATCCTCGGGAGACAATTGCGAGGTGTTCTTGATCACGCGCGCCATCGGGCCGCCGGCCGAGTCATCATCTGGCGTCTGCCCGGTCTCGAGGAAATAGGCGAAGTCTTTGACGCTCCAGTCGCCTAATCCTTTTTGCGTGATGTTCGGCACCCAGCCTTCGCCCTCGGGATTGGGGCCGCCCGCGAAACGCTGGGCGGTGATGATGCCGCCGAGGAAATTTCGCGGAGAGTGACACTCGGCGCAATGTCCGAGGCTGTTGACGAGGTAGCCGCCGCGATTCCACGCGGCCGCACGCGCGGCATCGGGGACGAAGGGCTTGCCGTCCATGAACAGCCGTTTCCAGATGCCGACATTGCGCCGGATATTGAACGGAAACGGCAAATCATGATCGCGCACCTTGCCGGACACCGGCGCCAGCGTTTTCAGAAACGCAAACAGGTCGCGCACGTCCTCGAGCTTGGCATGTGAATAGGAGGTATAGGGAAAGGCTGGAAAATAATGCGCCCCTTCCGGCGATATTCCCTTGGTCACCGCGTTGACGAAATCGGCCGCGGTCCATCGCCCGATACCGTCGACGGGATCGGGAGAGATGTTCGGCGCGTAGAACGTCCCGAATGGCGAGGGTATCGCGAGGCCGCCGCCGAGCCGCAAGCGGTCGGGTTGGCCGGGTACGGCATGGCAGGAGGAACAACCGCCCGCGTTGAACACGGCAAGTCCATTGGCAGGGTTTGGCGTATAGGCCGTTGGGCTCGCCACTGATACGGCGGCCGGCGCCGTCAGCCGCCAGAAAATCGCAAAGCCAAGGGTCGCGGCAACAACCAGGGACAGGAAAACTCGTCGCAGCATTCAGGGTCCATCATTGCGAAATTCGCTTTGCGAGGATGCGGAGCCGGATCATGAAGTTCGAAAGAGCGGGTAGGAGTATGCCAGCCGTTTGAGCCCTGCGGGGCCTGAAAATTTCTCGCCAATAAGGCCCTGTTCGGGAATAAGATCGAAAATAGGCTGTTTTGAAATGGCCACTGTCAACGATGTCCATAGGGAGAGAAACATGTCGAACACCAAACTAATGCTTGCGACGCTTGCGCTGGGGACCGCCGTTGCCTTTGCAGGGCCCGCCTTCGCCGAGAAGATGACGGTCAAGCTGGACGGCGCCTCCGAGGTACCGCCCAACACCAGCCCCGGGAAGGGCACCGCCGACGTCGACTACGATGCCGCAAGCAAGAAGCTGAGCTGGAAATTGACCTATTCCGGGCTCACCGGCCCTGCCACCGCCGCGCATTTCCATGGCCCGGCCGAAGCTGGCAAGAACGCCGGCGTCGCGGTTGCGATTCCGGGCGCTACCTCAAGCCCCGCCGAAGGCAGCGCGACCCTGACGGACGCCCAGGCCGCCGATTTGCTGGCCGGCAAGTACTACATCAACGTCCACACCGCGGCCAATCCGGGCGGCGAACTTCGCGGACAGGTAAAAAAGTAAGCTTTCTGAAGGACGGCGCGGCGTGAACCCGCGCTGATAATCGCGCCTCTCGCCATTCGAGGCTCCCGGCTGTTCCAGGCTCAAGCTGTTCAAGAAACAGCTTGAGCTTCTCAACGCAAAAGGGTGGAAGGCAAGGGCTTCCACCCTTTTTGCGTGTTTGCGGCTGAGATGTTTGGCGGCCTGAACGCTTGCCGGCTTTTCTTCAACTCACTTGAGTTTCAGCCGATAGGGCTCGTGACAACCCGTGCATTTCTCCTGGATCGCATCGAACGCGACTTTCAGGCCGGCGACATCCCTGACCTTGCCCTTGACGTCGGTGATCGCCTTGGCGACCGGCGGGACCTTCGCGTCGAAATCGACCTTGTTCTGCCAGATTTTCTGCGACGATCCGTAAGTCGCGTTCACCACATCTTCCTTGGGATTTATCGCAAAGGTGCTGGCGATCTTGGGCAGGCTGGCTTCGAGGTCGGCGATGGCGGCATCGACCGCGGCCTGATCGTAGGGGATTTCGCCCTTGATGGTTTTTCCGAGCACGCCATACATGCTCTTGCCCTGGGCCCTCATCAAATTGTCCTGCTGAACGGCGATATCCTGTTGCGCCACCACCGCGCTGACCCCGAGCAACAACGTTCCAACAACCAAGACAGTTCGCATCATCAATCCGTTCCCTTTGTTTTTTCACGGTAACTTTTCACGGTAACTTATTGCCGCAAGTCTCGTTTTGGCGGCCTTACCCCGGCGGCATTCGTTCCAACACCGCGACAGGGGCTTCATTCCCTCACAACAGATCACAGGCTGTGCTGGCGCTGGTGCTCGCGGATCGCGACCCAGATCCGCTCGGGCGTGGCCGGCATGTCGATGTGGTCGATCCTGTATTCGCGCCACAGCCCTTCGAGGATCGCATTGACGACCGCGGCGGAGGAGCCGATCGCGCCGGCCTCGCCTGCGCCCTTGACCCCGAGCGGATTGGTCTTGCACGGAATATTATGCGTCTCGAACACGAATGACGGACCGTCGGCCGCCCGCGGCAGCGCATAGTCCATGAACGTCCCGGTGACGAGCTGGCCGTCCTTTTGATGATAGACCGCCTGCTCCATCAGGGCCTGACCGATCCCCTGCATGGCCCCGCCATGCACCTGACCGGCGAGCAGCAGCGGATTGAGCGTCACCCCGAAATCGTCGACGATGACGTAATTGATGATTTTGACGATGCCGGTGGCGGGATCGATTTCGACCTCGGCGAGGTGGGTGCCGTTCGGGAAGGTGCCGTCGGCGGCGGTGAAGGTTGCGCCGGCGTTCAGCTTCGCCGCATCGACCCCCGGCCGCTTGGCAAGATCGGCAAAGCTGATCGACCGGTCGGTGCCCGCGACCCGGATCGTTCCCTCGTTGATTTCCAGATCACTGCTGCCGGCCTCCAGCGCTTCGGCGGCGACCTCGCGCAGTTTCTTGCCAAGTTCGCGGGTCGCGCGCTCGACACTGACGCCGCCGGTCGGAATCGCGGACGAACCACCGGTGCCAAGCCCGGTGGCGATCTTGTCGGTGTCGCCCTGCAGGACATGGACGCGCTCGGGCGGCAGCCCGAACTGCTCGGCGACGAGCTGCGCATAGGCGGTCTGGTGGCCCTGCCCGGTCGATTGCGTGCCGATCAGGACCGAAACGTCGCCGTCGGGATCGAGCCGCACATTGGCGGTCTCCTCGCCCATGGTGCCGCAAACCTCGACATAGCTCGCAAAGCCGATGCCGCGCACCAGCCCCTGCTTCTTCGCGGCCTTGGCGCGCCTTGCAAATTCCTTCCAATTGGCGATCTCCATCGCCCGCTTCATGTGCGCGGCGAAGTCGCCGGAATCGTAGACCTTGCCGGTGGCTGTCGTGTAAGGCATCGCGCGCGGCGGGATGAAATTCTTGCGGCGGATCGCATCGGGCGTCATCGCGAGCTTGCGCGCGGCCGCATCGACCAGCCGCTCGAGAACGTAGGCCGCCTCGGGCCGCCCGGCGCCGCGATAGGCGTCGACTGGCACGGTATTGGTAAACACCGTGCGGACGCGGCAATGGAAGGCCTGGATGTCGTAAAGACCGGGCAGCATGCCGGCGCCGCCATGCGGAATATAGGGGCCGAAAGTCGACAGATACGCGCCCATGTCGCTGATCAGATCGACGTCCATGCCGAGGAACTTGCCATCGGCGGCGAGCGCCATCCGCGCCGTGGTCACGTTGTCGCGCCCTTGCGCGTCGCCGATGAAGTGATCGGCGCGATCGGCGGTCCATTTCACCGTCTTGCGCAATCGGCGCGCGGCGACCGCGGCCAGCGCGTATTCGCGATACGGAAACAATTTGGTGCCGAAGCCGCCGCCGACATCCGGGCAGATCACACGAATTTTCTCGAGCGGAATCTTCAGCACCATGCCGCCAATGATGTCGCGCAAGCGATGGCTGCCCTGGCTGCCCACCGTCAGCGTCAGATGATCGCGCCTGGCGTCGTATTCGCAGACCACCGCGCGGGTTTCCATGTAATTGGTGACGATGCGCGGATTGACGATGGCTATTTCAGCCACCGCATGCGCCTTTGCGAACGCCGCCTCGGCCGCCTGCTTGTCGCCGAGCGATACATCGAACAGCACATTGCCGGGGTGCTGGGTCCAGACCTGCGGCGCCCCGGGCTTGACCGCATTGGCCGCGCCGATCACCGCCGGCAGCGGTGTCCACTTGACTTCGATCGCCTCGATCGCATCGCGCGCGGCATCGAGCGTATCGGCGACGACGAAGGCAACCGCGTCGCCGACATGGCGCACCTCTTCCCTCGCCAGGATCGGATAGGGCGGAGCGGTGCACGGATTGACTTCCAGATTGAACAGGCACGGTAGCTCGCCGAGATCACCGACGTCCTCCGCCGTGAGGATCAAAGCGACGCCGGGCAGCGCGCGGGCGCGCGTGGGATCGATGGTATATTTCGCGTGCGCATGCGGCGAGCGCAACACCAGCGCATGCAATGCCGGCTGCGGCGCGAAATCATCGGTGTAGCGGCCCTTGCCGCGGATCAGCGCATCGTCTTCCTTGCGCCGCACGCTTTGGCCGACGCCGAATTTGATGGGAGCCATCGGATCTCCGTTTGCTGGTTATTTCCGCCATATTGCAGCGGATCGCGAGGCAGCGCAAACGGCCCTTGCCGTGACGCGTGTTCTCCAGGGCGTGACCCCATAAATTCAGAGTGACTGGGGAAGTCCGCTTTGGTGCGCATTCCGGGCCAGAGTCGGACATAGCGTGAGGTCCGAAAAGTGCCAACACAGAGTGCACAATTACAAATGGCAACGATTCTAGACCAATTATTGCGTCGACAAAATCGACGGCAAAACGTGCACGTAAAGGCCACGCTTCTGCGTTAGCCAGGCCTTTTGAATCGATGCTCACAGATTTGAGGCGCGGGACCGAAAGCTATCCTGCGCCCGAGCCCGGTGCCGGTGCCGGCGCAGGACTCAGCGGGGCGCCTCCGACCGAAACAGGGCCGAAAGGTTTAGGCAGTGGAGAAATTATTTTTCGCGACGTCCGGACGGCCCGAGCGCGAATATTTGAATGTGGGATGCTGGAAGTCGTCAACGGCGTCACTGTACTCTGCAGAGCGTCCGCCTGCGCCGCTAACGAGGAGAGTTGGCGGGATATTCTTTTCAAATCCGCCTGTTGAGTTGCGGCGCTCTGCGTGAGCGACACCAACACGACGGCATTTTGCTGCTGCGAGACCTGAATATCCTTCAGTGCCGCGAGTGTCGCGCTGACGGCGGGATCTGGTATCGGGGCTGAAGCCGTCTCATGTCGGGACTGTGCAACGAAGCGATCGAAATTCGGTGGGGAGAAGTGATCGAAATTTGGCAAAGAGAAGCTACTGAAATTCGGCAAAGAGAAACGACTGAGATCCGGCAAAGAATTGGCGGTGGCCGCGCCAATGACGGCCAAGGCCGCTAAGGACACCGCTATCACCGGCACTCGGCTCGAAGCCCCCTGTAGTGCCGCCTCAGGCTGCTTTTCTCCTTGCGTTTCTTTGTCTGGTGTTTCGGCCACCTGCGTCCCTTACGTGTCAGCCCAGTCGCAAGATTTTTCCTCGCCGCCGATCAGCAAACAAAAAAGAGCCGTCGTATGGGCGATCCAGCGCCGACTGTCGCGCGGTTGCCCACCCCAAATAGGCTTAAATCATGGGCTTATATGGTTAATGATCAGTTATTCTCAGCCGTCACGGGAACCAAGCCCGAAAGGAACGGCCTCGCCAGGCGGATCAGGTCTGGTATGGGTCCACAAGCGGAAGTCTCGGTCCGCCAAGCGCGTGTCTGGTCTGCTCCCAAAATCGGACATCAAGCGTTTATGAGTACACTCCCTAGCCGCGCACCAGCGAACGCAGCCAGCCCCTGCCGAACAGCAGCAGGATGGAAGAAGCATAGACAAAGCCGCCGACCGCCGTCAGCAATAGAAGCGCGGTCTCATCGCGAAACGCGCTCATCGACGCCAATTGGATCGATACGAATTTTGCGGCAAACCACAGCGCCGCGCCGAGCACGACCCCGCAGATGACAAACTTCGCCAGCGATTTCGTCAGCGCCGAATCAAGCTCGAGAAACTCTGCCCGCACCGCAAAGGCTGCCACCAGCAAAAGATTGATCCAGGCGCCGACCGCGGTCGCGAGCGCGAGGCCGACCTGCGCGAGCGAGCCCACCAGCGCGATTTTCAGTCCGACATTGACGGCAACCCCGATCAGGGCTGCCTTCACCGGGGTTGCGGTATCCTTGCGGGCGTAGAAAGTGGCGACCGCGCTGCGGATCAGGACAAACGGAATTAGTCCGATCGCATAGGCCGCGAGCGTCGCGCCCGCGGCCGCGGCGTCGCCCTTGGAGAATGCGCCGCGCGCAAACAACGCCCGCATGATGACATCGGGGACGGTCAGGAACGCGGCGACGAACGGAACCGAAAACAGCAGCGTGAAGTCGAAGGCGCGGCGCTGCGCTGCAAGCGCGCCGGCATGATCGTCCGCCGTCAAGCGTCGCGACATTTCCGGCAGCAACACCGTGCCGATCGCGATCCCGATCACCCCGATCGGAAGCTGATTGAGGCGGTCGGCATAGTACAGCGCCGAGAGCGCGCCAGCGGGCAGGAAGGTCGCGATGATGGTGTCGGCAAACAGCGCAAGCTGGGTACCCATCGAACCGACGGTCGCCGGTCCGAGGGCGCGAAAGAAGGCGCGGACGTCCTCATCGAGCTTGAGCGGTGCGAAGCGGGGAAGGATGCCGCTGCGCGCCGCATCTGCCGCCAGCAGGAAGAATTCAAGGAAGCCGGCGATCAACACACCCCATGCGGCCGCGTATCCTGCGCCTGGAAAAAACCCGGCTAGTGCCAGCGTCGCCATCATTGACAGGTTGAGAAAAATCGGCGCAGCCGCGGCACTGGCGAAACGATGCATCACATTGAGCATGCCGCCATACAGCGTCACCAGCGTGACCAGCAGCAGATATGGAAACGTAATCCGCGTCAGTGCGATCGCGAGTTCGCCGCGGGCTGGATCGTCGGAAAATCCCGGCGCCAGAATGCCGATTACCTGCGGCATGAACAGCCATGCCACGACCAGGAGCACGATTTGGGTTGACAACAACAGGGTGAAGATGCGGCCGGCGAACAGTTTGGCCGACTGTTCGCTCCGGCCATAAAGGTGCGCATAGGCCGGCACGAACGCCGCGTTGAAAGCCCCTTCGGCGAAGATGGCGCGAAAATGGTTGGGCAGGCGGAGCGCCACGAAGAACGCATCCGCCAAAGGTCCGGCGCCGAGGATCGCCGCGAGCATGATGTCGCGGGCAAAGCCGGTCAGCCGCGAAAGAAGCGTGTAGCCGCCGACGGTGAAGATACGACCGAGCATACGCCGCTTCTAGCGCAAATTCGGTTCTGATTGCATCAGAACCGAACATGCCGTTCTTTCATTTTGACGCGTTTTCTTCACGCGAAGCGGCGCCCGCCCCCGGATCGCGTCCGAGGGCACGCCGTTCGGGATCATGCGCCAAGCGCGTCACGCACCGCCTTGATGATCCGCGCTTGCGTCGGCTCGTCGAGATAGGCATGCATCGGCAGGCTGATGACGTCGCCAGACAGCCGTTCGCTGCTGGAGAGGCCGCCGTCGGCAACCGGAAAATGCCGATACGCGGTCTGCTGGTGTATCGATTTCGGATAGTAGATCGCGGTCGGAATGCCCTGCGCCTTCAGGGCCAAAGCGAATTCATTGCGGTCGGCGCCCTCAGGCAGGCGGATGGTGTATTGCGCCCAGACCGAGGTGGTCCCGCCAGCGAGACGCGGGATGGTCACGATATTGCCGAGGTCCTGCGCGTAGCGCTCGGCGACCTGGTTTCGCGCTACGATCTCATCTTCGAAGATTTTCAGTTTTTCGATCAGCACCGCCGCCTGGACGGTGTCGAGCCGTGCGGTCATCCCGAGCCGAACATTGTCGTATTTGTCCGAGCCCTGACCATGAACGCGGATGCTGCGCAGCGTTTCGGCAAATTCGGCGTCATCGGTGAAGATCGCCCCGCCGTCGCCATAGCAGCCGAGCGGTTTTGCCGGAAAGAAACTGGTTGCCGTGATAACGCCGAAGCCGCCGAGGCGGCGGCCCTTGTAGCTTGCGCCGAACGCCTGCGCCGCGTCATCGAGCACGAATAGGCCCTCGGCGTCGGCGACGGCGGCAATGGCGTCATGGTCGGCGCTTTGGCCGAACAGATCGACCGGGATCACCGCGCGCGGCTTGAGGCCGAGCCTTCTTGCGGTGGCGATGCCGCGCTTGAGCGAAGCCACGTCGATGTTGAAGGTTGATTCGTCGACGTCGACCAATACCGGCGTCGCGCCGGTCAGCGCCACGGCCTCGCCGGTAGCGCAGAAGGTAAACGATGGACACAGCACCGCATCGCCACGGCCGACGCCTTTCGCCATCAGCACCATGATCAGCGCATCGGTGCCGCTCGCGCAGGTCACGACATGCCTTGCCCCGCTGAAGGCGGCGAGCGCGGCCTCGAGCTGGCCGACTTCCGGGCCATTGATGAACTGACAATGCGCGAGCACGCGGGAAACCGCGGCATCGACGGCCTGGCCGAGCCGGCGGCGCTGCGCGGCGATGTCGACGAAGGGAACGGGGTCCGGACGAAGTTGCTGGTTCATGGTGCCTTGCAAGGATTGGGAACGGGACATCGGCGCGGGCGGCCTAGCCGACGACGCGCCGCGGTCCCTTGCGGGCGGAAGACGCCACGGCGGGCTTGGCGGGAGCTTCCAGGCACCGGATCGCAATTTCGAGACTGGCCACGCCTTCGTCGCCGGTGACCGCCGGCACGCCGCCGCTCCGCACCGCGCGCAGGAACGCGATCAACTCGGCGCGCAACGGCTCGTCATGGCCGACCGGCAGATGGCGCATCGAATAGCTGCCGTCCGGCTTGAAGCCGAAGCATTCGGTCACCTGACGGGTCAAAAGGTCGCCCATCACATATTTGCCGCGGGTCGCAACGGTGACGTTGCGCGCCTTGAACGGCGTCAGCCAGTTGGTGTTGATATGGGCGAGCACGCCGGAGGCGGTTCTAAACTGCAACAGCGCGATGTCCTCGCGCTCGGCCACGGCGCTGGAGAGCTGCGGCTGCACTTCCACGATGTCCGATTCCGTGAACCAGCGGATCAGATCGATGTCGTGCACGGCAAGATCGATGACCACGCCGACGTTCGACATCCGCGGGGGGAACGGTCCGACGCGGGTGATCGCGATCGAAAGAATGTCTTCGCCCGAGATCGCCTGCTTGATGGCGGCAACCGCCGGGTTGAAGCGCTCCACATGACCCACCATCAACGTCACGCCGGCACGGCGGGCCGCGGCGACGATCTGTTGCCCCTCCTCCACCGACGAGGCGATCGGCTTTTCGACGAGGATGTGAACGTTACGCGCGATGCAGGCGAGCGCGATCTCGTGGTGGAGATGCGTCGGCGCTGCGATGGTCACGGCATCGACGCCTTCGGCGAGCAACTCATCGAGGCTTGCAAAGGCGGGGCAGCCCGCAAACTCGGTGGCGCGCGCGCGATGTTCCGGCAACGGATCGACGATCCCGACCAGCGTGGCATAGTTTAGACCTGCCAGCACGCGGGCGTGATTGCTGCCCATGATGCCTGCACCGATCACGCCGATACGAAGCGCGCGCGATGTCTCGGTCTTCAGACCAGACGCGGACCCTTTGGAAACCATGTAATTCAACCCCATATCCCCATGGCGCCGGTGCCGCGCCGTGGGTTCTCTAGCACGTCGTCACAGATGTGGCGAATGGTTGACGAGGTAACCCAAACACGTTTTGATTCAAACAATTACACGTCCGCGCCGGCGCGGGAACGCGGCCCTCCGGCCAAATCGTCGCGCCGAGGCGAGCCAACGAATCCGGGCCGCCTGCCGGGGTTTTTGCGGACGGCTCACGAGCGCTGGTAGTCGTCCTCGATGCGAATGATATCGTCCTCGCCGAGGTAACTGCCGGTCTGAACCTCGATCAGCTCCAGCAAGATCTTGCCCGGATTTTCCAGCCGGTGGACGGCGCCGATCGGGATATAGATCGATTCGTTCTCATGCACGGTCTGGACCGCTTCGTTGACCGTCACGCGCGCCGTGCCGCGCACCACGATCCAGTGCTCGGAACGATGGTGATGCTTCTGCAGCGAGAGCCGCCCGCCGGGCTTGACGACGATACGCTTGACCTGGTGGCGATCTCCCATGTCCACCGATTGGTACGAACCCCAGGGACGATGTACCTTGAGGTGTTCCTCCGTCACTTGCGGCGCGACCGTCTTTAGCTTCGCCACCAGCCGCTTCAGTCCGTTGCCATCCTTTTGACGCGACACCAGCACCGCGTCCTGCGTCGCCACCACCACGAGATCGTCGACGCCTTCCAGCGCCACCAATGCCTTGTCCGTCGAAACGTTGCAGTTGCGGGAATCCTCGAACACGGCCGGGCCCTGCGCGGCATTGCCTTCGCTATCCTTGGCCGACAGCTCCCAGACCGCGTGCCAGGAACCGACATCGGACCATCCACAGGCGACGGGAACGACCGCGGCGCGCGAGGTCTTTTCCATCACGGCGTAGTCGATCGAGATGGCCTTTGCCGATCCGAACGCGGCTGCCTCGAGCGTCACGAATCCGAGGTCGCGCCCCGCTTTGGCCACTGAATCGCACACGGCTTGCACGCTTTCGGCATCGACGTTGCGGTACTCATCGAGCAGAACACCGGCACGAAACATGAAATTGCCGCTGTTCCAGAGATAGCCGGCCTTGATGTATCCGGCGGCCGTCGCCGGATCCGGCTTCTCGACGAATTTCTTGACCGCACGGACTTTGCCGGAGACCACTTCGCCGGGGCTGATATAGCCGTATTCGGTGGCGGCGCGCTCGGGCCGAACGCCGAACGTCACGATGTGTCCCGCATCCGCCGCGACAAGCCCCTCGCGGCAGGCCGCGACAAAAGCCTCGGTATCGCGGACGACGTGATCGGCGGCGAGCGCGAGGACCACCGCATCCTCGCCGCGCAACTGTGCAAACCCCGCGCCCGCGGCGATCGCAGGTCCTGAATCTCGCCGCATCGGCTCCAGCAGGATATCGGCCTCAAAGCCGATCTCGGCCAACTGCTCCAGCACCATGAAGCGATACGCGGCGTTGGTAATGACGATGGGTCGCTCAAACAGCGCCGCATCCGACACCCGCAGGATGGTATCCTGAAATGTTGAACGCGTGCCGAACAAGGGCAGGAACTGTTTTGGACGAACCTCGCGCGAGGCCGGCCACAACCGCGTCCCGGCGCCGCCGCACATGATCAGTGGAATAATTCTTTTGTCCATCAGCGTCTCACCCGCTCCGGTGGCCACGATACCACGCGAAAATCGGCAGCTCGTCCGCAATCGCGATCCCAAAAGCCGAAACCGCCGAGCATTAACTCTCGCCCCTGGCGATTGCCGACACCTTAAGACCCGCTCCGGTGCCGTCTGTCCACCATTGCCAAGGTGTAAAATTGATTACCCGGCGCCGCAGGCGCCTCTTTAGCCGCCCTGCCGCGGGGGCCGCAATACCCGGTCAGGCGGCTATTGCCAGATTGGCTTTAAAACCATACCAAGGCGCCGAAGTTCGGCGCGCGGCGTCGAGTTGCGCCGTTATTGGCTTCCTCCAGACTTGGCAAGCGGGCGAGATGCGCCGGATCCTGCTTTCAACGATAAAGATATTCGTCTCCGCGGCACTGCTTTATCTCGCGCTCCGCAAGGCGAATTTTTCCGATCTTGCCTCGCGCATCGACGTTGCAAGCCTGGGCTGGATCGGCCTTGCGATCGCCGTGACGTTCCTTCAGATCTTTGTCGGCGTTCTGCGCTGGCGCGCCATCAGCGCGGAATGCGGAGCGCCGCTCGCGACGCGGCAGGCAATGCGCTTCAATCTGATCGGGACGTTCTTCAACCAGACGCTGCCATCCTCGATCGGCGGCGACGCGGTGCGGCTCTGGCTGGTGGCGCGCGGCGGCGCCGGATGGCGCGCGGCGACTTATTCCATCTTCGTCGACCGCGCCATCGGCCTGATCGCTCTTGCGATCATCATCGTCGCGAGCCTGCCTTGGAGCTACCACCTGATCGGCGATCCCTACGGCCGATCGGCGCTGCTCGTGGTCGATCTCGCCGCATTGGCCTGCGGGGCAGGATTTCTGGTGCTCGGCGTGTTGCCCTGGCCCTGGCTGAAGCGCTGGTGGGGAACGCATCATCTCTACGCCTGCGCGGTGATCGCGAACCGGGTCATTTTCAGCAGGCGGCGCGGACCCATGATCGCGGCGCTGTCGCTGCTGGTTCACGTTCTCGCGGTGGTCATCGCCTGGTGCGTCGTTCAGTCGATCGCAGCGCCGGTCGTCTTCGGCCAGATTTTCCAACTGGTCCCCCCGGTGATGCTGATCACGATGCTGCCGATCTCGATCGCAGGCTGGGGCGTCCGCGAGGCCTCGATGGGACTGGCGTTCGGCTATGCCGGGCTGATGACGAATGAAGGCATCAACATTTCACTGCTGTATGGCGCGGTATCGTTCATGGTCGGCGCCTTCGGCGGACTGGTGTGGATTTTTTCCGCCGAGAAGGCCGCGCAGGGCGCGGCGCCGATCGAGGTGCCGGAGTAACGGCGAAATTGGACCGGATGGGCATTTCCGAATTGTGGCTTGCGCTGATGGCGGTCGTTGCCGCAGCGATGCTGTCGGCCGGCACGATCTGGGCGATTCGGCCGCTGCTTCTGAAGCACGCGCTTGCCAAGCCAAACGCGCGCTCTTCGCATCGCATCCCAACGCCGCAAGGCGCGGGCATTGCGGTGATTGCCGCCACGCTGGTGATTGCCGCGGCCATCCTGAGCGGCCCCGATGCGTTGAGTTCGAGTTTCCCCGTCACGGTTTTCGCGGCCACCTTGTTCATCGCGGCCATAGGCCTGGTGGACGATCTCAAATCCATCCCGGTCGTGAGGCGATTGGTGCTGCAGGCCATCGCCGTGGGCGCGATCCTCGTCGCAAGCCCCGGCGACCTTCGGATCGTTCCGGCATTGCCACTGTGGATCGAACGCGGCCTGCTGCTGCTGGCAGGCCTCTGGTTCGTCAATCTCGTCAATTTCATGGACGGGCTGGACTGGATGATGGTCGCGGAGGTCGTGCCGATCACGGCCGCGATGTTGGTACTCGGCTCGCTTGGCGAATTCCCGGCTTCGGCAACCATCGTCGCCGCGGCGCTCTGCGGCGCCATGATCGGCTTTGCCCCCTTCAACCGCCCGGTGGCGACGATCTTTCTCGGCGACGTCGGCAGCCTGCCGATTGGCTTGTTGCTCGGCTGGTGTTTGCTGCAACTGGCCTTTCATCAGCATTACGCCGCCGCTTTGCTGTTGCCGCTGTATTATCTGTCGGATGCCACCGTCACGTTGGGGCGGCGGATGATGCGGGGCGAGCCGTTCTGGACGGCGCATCGCTCGCATTTTTATCAGCGCGCCACCGATCACGGCTTTACGGTATGGCGCGTCGTACGTGAGGTATTCATTCTCAACATCGCGCTCGCGGCGCTAGCGATCGCCTCAACCAAAATTCAATCACCTATGACCGAAGTCGCGCTCGTCGCCGCCGGCTGCGCCGCGGTGGCCTTTTCGCTGTACCGGTTTTCGGATAGCCAGCGTTGACCACGACAAGATAGCTTAAGCGGCGCTCGACCCGAATTCCGGGACGGCATCCTTCAGCACGGCCTTGATGGTGGCGCGGTCGTCCCTGGCAATCGCCTGCTCGAGCGCGGCGATCCATTTGCGCAGCGACTGCATCGGCGGCTCGTTGGCCTTGGCCGCCATGATGCCGGCGACGCCGATCTCGGCGGCCGGTTCCTCGTTGGCGAACAGGATTTCATTCAACCGCTCCCCCGGCCGCATGCCCGTGAAAACGATATCGATGTCGTGGCCCGGCTGCAGGCCGGAAAGCCAGATCATGCGCTCGGCAAGATCGACAATTTTCACCGCCTGTCCCATATTGAGCACGTAAACCGAGACATCGGTTCGCTCCGGCGCCAGCGCGTGCGCGGCGGCCGTGATCACCAGGTCGCAGGCCTCGCGGATCGTCATGAAATACCGGACCATATCCGGATGGGTGACCGTCACCGGACCGCCCGCCTCGATCTGGGCCTTGAACTTCGGCACCACCGAGCCGTTCGACGCCAGCACGTTGCCGAATCTGACCGAAATAAGCCGCATCCGCGGCTTGCCTGCCAGGGCCGCCAGGTCACGATCGAGCGCCTGACAATACATCTCGGCAAACCGCTTGGTCAGACCCAGCATCGAGACCGGCTCGATGGCCTTGTCGGTCGAGATCATCACCATCGCCTCGGCGCCCGCCGCCAGCGCCGCATCGGCAACATTCACCGATCCGAAGATATTGGTTTTGACGCCCTCGCTCCAGTCGCGTTCGAGAATCGGCACATGCTTCAGCGCGGCGGCGTGAAAAACGATATTCGGCCTGAATTCGCTCATCAGCCGCAGGATACGCTCACGATCGCGGATGTCCGCAACCCGCCCCTCGACCACGGCGCCGGTGCCTTGTGCCGCGAGCGCTTCGGTGATGGCATAGAGCGCTGGTTCAGAATTCTCGATCACCAGCAATCGTGCGGCGCCGAAGGTCACGACGCGGTCGCAAATCTCCGAACCGATCGAACCGCCGCCGCCGGTGACGATGACGGCCTTGCCCTTCACCAGGGCTTCGAGACGCGCATAGTCGATTTTTTCGCTGGGGCGCAGCAACAGGTCCTCGACGGCGACAGTTCTCAATCGCGGGGTATCGCCGCTCTCCAGCGACGGCAGGCGGCTGACGATCAGTCCCAGGCGGCGCGCGCGCATCAGAACGGATTCCGGCCGCGCCTCGGGGTCGAATGCCGACGGCGTCATCACGACCCGCGCGATCGGCTTGTTGCGCCGTGCGAAGTCGGCGATCACATCCTCGATATCGTCGATGCCGCCGAGCACCGGGATGTTCCGGATCAACTGGCCGCGGTCGGCAGGCGACGGCGACAACAAGCCGACCGGCCAGATCCGCTTGACGGCGCCGCTTTCGATGCCGCGAAGCAGGATTTCGGCGTCCGCAGCACGGCCGACCAGCAGGGTCGCGGCGGCATCCTCGGTTTTGGCGTGATGGCGCACGCGCGTGTAGCGGAAATATCGGTAGGCAAAGCGCAAGGCGCTGAGAAAGGAAACCTCGAGAAACCAGAAGAGAATGATGGTCACTTTGCCGAAAAAGAACGTGCCCTGAACGTTGGGGGCGACAAAAATATAATCCAGCACCAATTGCGCCAGCGCCAGCACGGTGGCCGCGCGCAAAATGTTCAGCGCGTCGGGAAGCGAAATGAACCGCCATTTCGTGGTGGTCAGGTTGAAGGCGTAACAAACCACCACGCTGAAGGCGATGAAATAGGGCAGGATTCGCAACAACAGCGGCAGGCGATCCGCCAGATCGCCCTCGAATCGCAAATAAAAACTCGCCAGCACCGCGAGCGCGGTCGCCAGCGCATCGTGTGCGGCAATCAACGCATTGCGACGGGTCAGACTTGGCAGGCGCATCATGTCACTGACCGGTTACCAGAAATGTCGGGCTTGGCCCGCTTCCCTGCTGATAGCTGATCTGGCGGAAGCAGGCCAGCCGTCATGGGTTCAAACGGAATTCCGTGTTCCCGACCGACGCCTCTTGCTGGCCTGCCTTTAACATCGCGGCTCCCGCGATACCGACGCCGAGAACATAGATCCAACCCGGGTTGAAATCGAAGATGTGGGAATTGAACAGCGAGGTGAAGAAGTTCTGCACCACCACCATCAATCCGATCCAGGCCATCAGGCCCTCACCGCGAAACAGCAAGAGGTGCGAGCGCCACATCGCGTACAGCACGATCACGCCGAGCGCGCCCCACTGAACCGCGACGTTCAAGGTCTGGTTATGCGGATTGGCGATAACCTCCGCGCTGGCGCCGGCCCGGCCGATCGCGGACTGCTCGAACAGTCCCCGGGTCGATCCCGTCCCGTGACCGAGCACGGGTGCCTCGGCAAAGAACCGCAACGACTTTTGCCAATATTCCAGCCGCAAGCCGATCGAGGTTGGAAGGTTTTGCTCCTTGTAAAGTCTGTATTCGCTCAAGAACGATTCGATCTTCCCGCGCAACGGCGGCGAGGCAGCAAAGGCCAGCCCCGCCAGCACGATCGCCACGCACAAGACGATGACGCTGGTTCGCCATTTCAGATGGAGCAGCGCGAATACCGCGAGCATGACCGGCATGGTCACCAGCGCGGTGCGCGAAACGACGACGAGGGCCATGTTGACCACGAAGCCGAAGGCGATCGCGCTTAGCGCCAGCGCAGCAACCGGTCTTCCCGCGCGCAATAACGCGATCACCGGATAGGCGAGCGCCACGGCGCACAGCGCGAATTCCTGGCTCTGGTCGATATAGTTTTTGACCGGCACGCCGTAATCGGCGCCCGATTTCAGCGCCAGCCGTGGATCGAACGCCACCAGCCAGGACATCGCCATCAACAGGATGCACGACGCCAAAAAGGCGACGAATACCTGCAGGCCACGGCCTGAGCGTTCGAAGTGATAGAACAGCACCGGCAACATCAACAGTTTTGCGGTTGGGCCGACCGCATAGAGCCGCGCGCCCCATGGCGCGTCCGACCACAGCGTTCCGACCAGCGCGAGGCCAAACAGCGCGATCGGAATGACCGAAATCGCCCGCTGCAGGGACTGCAGGAAAGCCTTCGCATCGAAGAACGGCGCCAGCGTCACCAGCGCTGCAACCGCAAACACCGCGACCAGCGTCGTCGACCATGGCAGCGATAGCGCGAGCAGGATGATGAAAATATCCGAAGTCGTGATCCAGGCAGCCGGGTCCCGCCCCAGCCGCCACAACAGTGCGCCCGCCCGCTCCCCCGCCGCGGCGCTCACGGCTTGCTGCCCCGCGCGCGATCGACCAACGAGGTCGTGCTGAAACCCGGCAACACCTCGATCAGCAGCACTTCGCCGCCCTGGGCTTCAACGATCTCGCGGCCGACAACCTGCTCGCGGGTATAGTCGCCGCCTTTTACCAGCACGCTCGGCTTGATCGCCGCGATCAGTTCGATCGGCGTGTCTTGTTCGAAGATCACCACGAGATCGACCGCCTCCAGCGCCGCCAGCACTTCGGCGCGCGCGCGCTCATCCTGCACCGGACGGCCCTCACCTTTCAGCCGCCTCACCGACGCGTCGCTGTTGAGGCCCACGATCAGCCGATCGCAGGCGCCACGCGCCGCGGTCAAGACCTTGACGTGGCCGGGATGCAGGATGTCGAAACAGCCGTTGGTGAAGCCGACCCTCAGGCCCTGCCTGCGCCAATCGGCAAGCCGCGCGTCGAGTTCGCCGCCATCGGCGACAATCTTTTCTTCCGCGGCGAGAAACGCATGCGGCAGGATTCTTCGCCGCAATTCGGCCGCGGTCACGCTCGCCGTGCCTTTCTTGCCGACCGCGACCGCCGCCGCCGCATTCGCCGTCCGCAGCGCGGTCTCCCAACCGGCGCCGGTCGCCAGCACGACGGCAAGCGCCGCGGCAACGGTGTCACCGGCGCCCGAGACATCGCGCACCTTGACCGGATGGGCCGGTACGTGAACGATCTCGCCCTTGCGCGGCACCAGCGTCATGCCGTGTTCGCTTTGCGTCACGAGGATGGCCTCGCAGTCCGCAAGCTGCATCGCGTCCGGCGCGGCGTCGGCGATGGCCTTTTCCGAATCGGCGCGACTGCGGGTCGCCTCCGCGAACTCCTTGCGGTTGGGCGTGAGCAGCGTCGCGCCGCGATAGAGCGCGAAATTGACGCTCTTGGGATCGACGATCACGCGCTTCCCGAGTTTGCGAGCGGCATCGATGACGTTGCGGATCACGCGCGCCGTCAGCACGCCCTTGGCATAGTCGGACAACAGCACGATGTCGGCGCGCGCAAGCTGCGGCAAGATAGCGTCGATCAACTTCTGTTCGATATCGGCTGTGGCCGGCTGCGCCAGTTCCCAGTCCGCGCGCAGCATGTGGGTGGAGAAATGCTCGGAGACGAAGCGTACCTTTCGCGTCGTCGGGCGCGTGGAATCGCAGACCAGCACGCTTTCAATCAGGGCCTCCCTTGCCAGCGCGGATCTCAGTTGGGCTCCCGCGTCGTCGTCGCCGATCAGCCCGACAAAAATGCAGCGCGCGCCGAGCGAGGTGATATTGCGCGCGACGTTGCCGGCGCCGCCGATATTGGTCTCGCTGCGCTGCACGGCAATCACCGGCGCCGGCGCTTCCGGCGAAATCCGCGACACCTCGCCATAGACGAATTCGTCGAGCATGAGATCGCCGACGCAGAGCACGGTCTGGCGCACCATGGCTTGGATCAGCGCTTCAAAATCGAACATCGGTTCCCATTATCCCTAGATCATGATCCGATTGGATCGGATCGTGATCTCGTCTCCTTGTTTGAGCATGACCTTTTCGGAAAACCGGTTCCCACTTTTCCGGATCATGCTCCAGCGCCGTCAGCGGTAGCGATCGGCGCGATCGAGGTAGCCCTTGACGTAAAGGCCGACCGCCTGCTCCAGCGCCGTGAAACCGCCGTTATAACCGGCGCGCGTGAGCCGATCGATATCGCTTTGGGTGAAGTACTGGTAGCTGTCGCGGATCGATGCGGGCATGTCGACATAGCGGATATTGGGAGCCGTGCCGAGCGCGGCATAGGTCGAGAGCATCAGATCCCTGAAGCTGCGGGCCTGGCCGGTGCCGACGTTGAATAGGCCCGAGACCGACGGCGTCGCCAGCAGCCACATCATCACCCGCACCGCGTCGTCGACATAGATGAAGTCGCGCCGTTGATCGCCGTCGGCGATGCCATCGCGATGCGACTTGAACAGCTCCACGACGCGGCCCGCCCGGATGTCGTCGAAACGCCGCGCCAGCACGCTCATCATCGCGCCCTTGTGATATTCATTGGGGCCGAACACGTTGAAGAATTTCAAACCGGCCCATTGCGGCGGCAGCCGCTCGCCGCACGCCGCGCGCCCGGCCACCGCCATGTCGAACAGGTGCTTGCTCCAGCCATACAGATTCATCGGCCGCAGCGCCTGCAACGCCGATACCGATGGGTCGTCGCGAAACCCCTGCGTGCCGTCGCCATAAGTCGAGGCCGAGGAGGCGTAGATGAACGGCGTCGCGTGCGCCGTGCACCAGTCCAACAGCCGCATCGAGAGACGAAAATTGGTCTCGATCACGAGATCGCCGTCGGTTGCCGTGGTCTCGGAAATGGCGCCGAGATGGATGACGGCGTCGAGCCGGCGGCCGTCGAGCCAAGCCGGCAATTCGGCTGGCGGCACGATGTCGGCGAGCTGGCGCTTGGCCAGGTTGCGCCATTTGCCGTCATGCCCGAGCAGGTCGCAGACGGCAATGTCCGTGCGGCCCGCGTCATTGAGCGCGGCCACGACATTCGACCCGATAAAACCGGCGCCCCCGGTCACCAGCAACATTCCCGCGCCCTGCCCTTGATTGTGGGATGCCAGCTTTGCCTAGCGCATGATCCGCCAAAGTGTAAGCGGTTTGGCGAAAGGATCATGCGCTCACTCAACAATTTAGCGCGCGATCTCTGGACAAACGAAGACGTTTGTCCGGCAAAACCGGGCTCCACTTTTGCTGATCGCGCGCGTCCTGCCCGGCAGGCAACTTGGGTTGCCCGGTGTGGTGAAGAGGCCGGCGGTCCGGCCGGATGCCTTTACCTGCCGGGGCGGAGCGGCTACCGACAGGATCGAATTTTGGGGAAGCTAAGCCGCATCAAAGAATGAATATTAATTCGGAATATGTCACGGCAGCCGAGGACGAGAGGGACACCCGCCCGATCCTGATCGTTCCCTATATGTGGATCGGCGATTTCGTGCGCGGCCATAGCGTGGTGCGGGTTTTGAAGCAGCGCTGGCCCAACCGGCCGGTCGATCTGCTCACCACCACGCTGTGCGCGCCGCTGGCGGATTACATGCCAGGCGTGCGCTCCGGCATCGTCTGGGACCTGCCGCGGAGCCGGCTGGCGGTGGCCCAGCAGTGGAGGCTCGCCACCCAACTCCGCGCCAGAGCCTACGGCACCGCGATCGTGCTGCCGCGCACCTGGAAGTCGGCGATTGCGCCGGCGCTGGCCAGCATCCCCGAGCGGATCGGCTTCGTCGGCGAGGCGAGATTTGGCCTGATCAACCAGTGGCGCTGGGGCGAAAAGGCACTGCCCCGCTTTATCGACAAGAATGCCGCGCTGGCGCTGCCGGATGGCGCCCCGTTGCCGCCGGAATGGCCGGTTCCGCAGCTTAAGGTACCGGCTGAAGAGGTGCGCCGCTTTCGGCAAGCCCGAGGGCTTGGCCAGGGCACGGCCGTGGCGCTGGCGCCGGGCTCAGTCGGGGCCTCCAAGCGCTGGAGCTATTATCCGCAAGCCGCGCGGCTATTGGCCGAACGAGGGCTGGACGTCTGGGTGGTCGGCGGGCCCGGCGAAGGGGCGCTGGCGGCTGAAATCGTGGCCGCCGGCGGACGGCGCGTGCGCGACCTCACCGGGACTGATCTGCGCAATGGAATTCTGGCGGTTGCGGCGGCCCAAGTCGCGATTTCAAACGATTCCGGCCTGATGCATATCGCAGCCGCCCTGGGGACGCCGACCATGGGCATTTTCGGCCCGACCAGCCCCTATCACTGGGCGCCGCTCAACGGCCTGGCGGCGACGGTTCAGACCAAGACCGTGGTGCCGTGCCAGCCGTGTCACCGCCCGGTTTGCACCATGAACGACCATCGCTGTATGCGCGATATCCCGGCCTCGGATGTGGTCGATATCGCCCAGCGTGTGCTGACTGAGGCCGCGGCCGGCGCTGACACTCCGTCATTCCGGGATGGCGCGTAAGCACCAAACCTCAGATGTGCAGTTGCACATCGGGGAATCTCGAGATTCCGGGTTCGCTGCGGAGCCTGTCATCGGGCCGGCCATAGGCCGGACCCGTTGGCATCGCCCCGGAATGACAGTGACCTTGCACAGCCTCGGCGCGGTCATTACCAAAGATCGAACCGCAACCTCCCACGGTGTCGCTTGAGCCAAACTTCCAAAGACCTGATCGGAGCCCACTTGACGCGTTCACTCGCAGCGCTTGAGCGCGCGACGCTGGACGCAAGCCTGCTCGCCACCGCGCGAAAAATCGCTGAGATCATCATTGGCGCGCTGCGCGCGGGCCACAAGCTTCTGATCATCGGCAATGGCGGCAGCGCCGCCGACGCCCAGCATATCGCCGCCGAAATCGTCGGCCGTTACAAGCAGGACCGGCCGGCTTGCGCGGCGATCGCGCTGACCACCGACACCTCGGCGCTGACCGCGATCGCCAATGATTATGGCTTCGAACAGGTGTTCGCCCGACAGCTCGCCGGTCTCGGCCAGCGCGGCGACGTGTTGCTGGCGCTGTCGACCTCCGGTCGATCGGCGAACATTCTGGCGGCGCTGCGCACCGCGCGCGAGCGCGGAATTGTCACGATCGGCTTTACCGGCAGCAAGGGCGAGGCGCTCGGCGCGCTGTGCGATCATCTCCTGGTCGTGCCCAGCGACGACACCGCGGTGATCCAGCAGATTCATCTCGCCATCGCGCACGGCATCTGCGACGAGGTCGAACAGGCAGTGATGCGCGAGGCAAAAGCAAAATGAGCGGCGAGCCGTCCGCTCGCTCCGCCTTGAGGCCCGCCGCTTTCCTCGACCGCGACGGCGTCGTCAATCACGACGACGGCTATATGGGCACGCAGGATCGGATTCGCTGGATGCCGAATGCGGCAAAAGCGATCCGCCGGCTCAACCAGGCCGGATATTTCGTGTTCTTCTTCACCAATCAATCCGGGGTGGCGCGCGGCTTCTTCACCGAGGACGATCTGAAGACGCTGCACGACTGGATGTGTGCCGAACTCGCCACTCAGGGCGCTGTGATCGACGACATCCGTTATTGCCCGCATCATCCCGATGGATCGGTGCAGGGCTATCTCGATGACCACCACTGGCGAAAGCCGAGCCCCGGAATGATCCATGACCTGATGGAGCATTGGCCGGTGCGGCGCGAAGGCAGTTTTGTGATCGGCGACCGTTCGAGCGATATCGAGGCGGCCGAGGCCGCGGGCCTGCCCGGCTTTCTGTTTGCGGGTGGCGACCTCGATGCGTTTGTCGCCGATATTCTGGCTCAGCTCAACGCGCGATAAACCGCGGCGATGTTGTTTGCTTCCGCCTCCAGGCTGAATTTCTCGAGCACCCGCCCCCGTGCCCGCTCGCCCATCGCCGCCGCCGCTTTGGGATCGCGCATCAGCGGCTCCAGCGCCGCCGCCAGCGCTTCGACGTCGCCTGAAGGCGTCAGCACCCCGGTTACCCCGTCCTCGACCACGATCTCCGCGGCCCCCGCGCGCGAGGCCACCAGCGCGCATGCTGCCGACATCGCCTCGATCAGCGTCAGCCCGAACCCTTCGTTGCGCGAGGTGAAGGCGTAGATCGTCAGCCGCTGATACCAGCGCGGCACCTCTTCGATTGCCAATTCGCCGGTCATGAGGAGGCGCGATGCAAGGCCCGCGGCCTCGATCCGCCGTTTCAGATCGTTGGCAAAGCCCTGTTGTTCCGGCGTGATTGCCCCGACCACGATGGCGGTGAAATCGGGATAACGCGGCAACAGGGCGCACATGGCTTCGACGAACACATCCGTGCCCTTTTGCGCACGCACCCGGCCGAAGCAGCCGATGGCGTAGCGGCCCGGCAGGCCGGTCTCCGCGAACGCGGCCGCGCGATCGAGCGGCGGTGCATAGCGATCGGTATCGACACCGTGTGGGATCACCGTGGCCTCGCGCTTGAGAAACGATGCTGAGAGCTCGCTGGTGGCGATGATCGCGTCCATCCTTCGAATCAGCCAGCGCGTGATCCAGCTGTGATGCCGTTGCGCCGCCGAGGTGAACACCAGCTTCAACGGCCAGCCGAGCGACCGCAACAGCACGCCAATGATCATCTCGTTGTTGCGCCGCGCATGCCAGATCAACGGTTCGCGCCGGCGCCACAACCTCAAGAGATCGGCAAATCCGATACGCGCGATGCCGTCGGGCGCGTTCGGTCCCAGCCACGCCGCGCGGAACATTTTGGCGAGCCTCGGCGCCACCATGCGGTTGGTCGCGGTCACGCCGGAATAGCGCCTGTGCAGATTCGGCACGATCAGCTGCAGACTATCGGTGGAAATGTCCTCGGTACTCACGTCAGGCTCCGGTTCGCGTAGTTGCTATACGCGCCATCAAGCGTAGTGGCCAGTTCGCCAGCTATCCGACGCCAGATCAAAGCTACATCCGGGATTTCATTCACATTGGCGATCTCGCCCAGGCTCACCGTGCCGCGCTCGCTTATTGCGCGGCGGCGGGACGTCCGTGATGTTGAACTGCGGTTACTCGGTGCTCCGCGAGCGCCATGTCGAGTTCGAGCACGCGGCATCGGCTTGAAATTCTCATCCGCCGCAGGCCCTGATTCGACCCGATTTGGCTTGAAAAACCCGGATATAGCGGGCAAGGAGACGGACGTTTCGGAACAACCCTGACTAGTGCCCCGTTTCCGAAGTTCGTGATCCATTGCGGTGCCACTTGCACGAACTTCGGAAACAAAGGGGGCACTAGCAAATATATGTTTCTAGTGCCGCTTTTCGATTTGAAGTTCCTAACGCGAACTCGCGGCAACCACTGCAGGAACTTCAAATCGGCGGCACTAGCCGGCAGAGGGCCGCCCAACGCTGTCAACGGAACGTGGATGACCGAACTTCCGAAGAAGATTACCGACGATCCCTATGGCGCCGCGATCCTGATTCGCCGCCTGGTCATGGAACAGGGCGCCGCCTACTGGCGGCGCTACCTGCTGGCGTTCACGCTGATGGGCGTCGCGGCCGCGACCACCGCGGGCTCCGCCTACCTGCTCGGCCAGGTCATCAACCAGGCCTACGTCGACAAGAACATCCGCGGCATCGCGATCCTGTCCGGCATCACCGTCATCATCTTCATTCTCAAGGGCGCGGCGACCTACGGCCATCAGGTGATTTTATCGAAAATCTCCAACGCCATCCTCGCCAACAATCAGCGCCGGCTGTTCGCCAAATTGATGAGCGAAAGCGTCGGGTTTTTCTCCGAGCGGCATTCCTCCGAATTCCTGGCGCGCCTGACCGCAGGCGCGAATTCCGTTACGCAGGTGCTCAACCTTCTGATCAACGCCGTCGGCCGCGATGTGTTGTCCCTGATCGGACTGATCGCCGTGATGCTGATGCAAGACCCCTATATGGCGCTGCTCGGGTTCGCGGTGGCGCCGCCGGCGATGCTGGTGCTGCGCAAGCTCGTGAAGCGGATCAAGGGCCTCGCCCATACCCAGTTCACCGGCACCGCCGACATCATGGAGACGATGCAGGAATCGCTGCAGGGCATCCGCACCGTCAAGGCGTTTACGCTCGAGGAGACGATGCGCGCGCGCATCGACGCCAGCATCGCCGCGGTCGAACTCAACGCCAACAAGATGGCGCGGGTCTCCAACCGTTCGAGCCCATTGATGGAAACGCTCGGCGGCTTGGCGGTCGCGGGCGGGCTGATGTATGGCGGCTATAGCGTCGTCGCGCTGGGGGCGACGCCCGGGCAATTTTTCTCGTTCCTGACCGCGTTCCTGTTGGCCTACGAGCCGGCCAAACGCCTGGCGCGCCTCAATATCGAATTGAACTCCAGCCTGATCGGCGCCCGCAAATTACTTGAGATCGTCGATAGCCCCGCCAGCGAGCCCGACGACGACGACAAGCCGGCCTTGAGGCTGACCGACGCGCGGGTCGAATTGCGCGAGGTGAGTTTTGCCTACCGGCCGAACGAGCCCGTGCTCAATCGCATCAGCTTTGTCGCCGAACCTGGAAAAGTCACCGCGCTGGTCGGTCCTTCCGGCGGCGGCAAATCGACGGTGCTGGCGCTGTTGCTGCGGTTCTACGAGACCGATGGCGGCGATATCCTGATCGACGGTCAGTCGATCGCCGCCGTGTCGCGGCAATCGCTGCGGAAGCAGACCGCCTATGTCGGACAGGATGTGTATTTGTTCCGCGACACCATCGGCGCCAACATCGCGTTCGGCAAGCGTGGCGCCACCGAGGCCGAGATCGTTGCCGCGGCGAAGGCGGCCTGCGCGCACGAATTCATCATGGGCTTCCCGCTCGGTTACGACACCCCGGTCGGCGAGCACGGCACGCAATTATCCGGCGGCCAGCGTCAGCGGGTCGCGGTGGCGCGCGCGCTGTTGCGCGATGCGCCGATCATCCTGCTCGATGAGGCCACCGCGGCGCTCGATTCGGAATCCGAACAGCAGGTGCAGGAAGCGATCGAACATCTTTGCCAGAACCGCACCACCATCGTCATCGCCCATCGCCTCCACACCATCATGCACGCCGATGCGATCCTGGTGGTCGAGGGCGGCGAGATTGTCGAGCGCGGGCGGCACGACGATCTCTTGCGCCGCAACGGGCGCTACGCGTCGTTCTTCCGCCTACAACACCGCGAGGCCGGACCCGTGACGCTGGCGCCGATCAGCGCAACCGCGTAAGTTTCCACCCCCAACTTCGTCGAGACTGTTTCATGAGCGCGACCTCCTTCGTCATTCCCGCCCCGCCGCAGGCTTCGCTTCCCGTCGCCGGCGATAGCAAAGCGTATCCCGTTCGCCGCATCTGGTGCGTCGGACGCAATTATCTCGAACACATCCGCGAGATGGGAAATGACGAGCGGGCGCCGCCGTTTTTCTTCGCCAAGCACGCCGACATGCTCGAGCCCGATGGCGCCACGATTCCCTACCCGCCGCTGACCAAGGATCTGCACCACGAGGTCGAACTGATCGTCGCGATGAAGAGCGGCGGCCTCAACATCCCCGCCGACAAGGCGCTCGAGCACGTCTACGGCTACGCCGTCGGCATCGACCTCACGCGGCGCGATCTCCAGCTCGCCGCGCGCAAGAAGGAGCGGCCCTGGGAAATCGGCAAGTCGTTCGACCATTCCGCGCCCTGCGGCGCGCTGCAGCCGGCCGCGAAGATCGGCCACCCGGCCAAAGGCAAAATCTGGCTCTCGGTCAATGGCACCGAACGGCAGAAGGGCGACCTCACCGAGTTGATCTGGAGCGTGCCGGAGATCATCTGGCAGTTGTCGCAACAGGTCGCGCTCGGCGCCGGCGACATCATCATGACAGGCACGCCCGCCGGCGTCGCCGCGCTCTCGCCGGGCGACAAGGTCGAGTGCGGCGTCGAGGGCGTCGGCACGCTGAAAGTGACGATCGGAAAGGCGGAGTAGCGGTCGCATCCTCAGCACAAAAATGCGAGCGTTGGTCCCGAGCGCCGTCATTGCGAGGAGCGATGGCGACGAAGCAATCCATTCTTTGTTTTGCAAGTATGGATTGCTTCGCTCACGCTCGCAATGACGCAGCCCTACGACAGAGCTTTCGCCGTCTTCAAAAATTCAGTCAGAGGCGCGAGGCTTCTTCATCGAGCGCCGCCCTCACGCGCATGGCCACGCCGCGACCGGCCGATCGCCTCAAGAATACTTCATCACGCCGTCATCGACCTTGCCGAATCGCAGCGTGATGATGTCGAGCGCGTAATTCTGGTAGAGACGCCACGGCCGCTTCGAGCCTTGCTTCGGCATCTTGGCGATCGCGCGCTGCACATAGCCGGAGGAGAAATCGAGCGACGGGAGTTCGGTGATGCTGGGGTCGATATTGTGCGGCATGCACTCTTTGTAGCCGTGCCGGTCCATGTAATTGATTAGGCGGCAGACATATTCGCAGGTGAGATCGCATTTCAGCGTCCAGGACGCGTTGGTGTAACCGAACGCGGAGGCGAGATTGGGCACGTCGGAATACATCATGCCCTTGTAGTTCAGCGTTTTGGAAAAATCGATCGTGCGGCCGTCGACGGCGACTTCGATGCCGCCGAGCACCTGCAACACCAGCCCGGTCGCGGTGACGATGATATCGGCCTCGAGCTCACTGCCATCCTTGAGCCGGATGCCGCGTGGGGTGAAGGTGTCGATCTCCTGGGTGACGACGGAGGCGCGCTTCCGCCGGATCGCGTCGAACAGATCGCCGTCGGGCACCAGGCAAAGCCGCTGATCCCAGGGATTGTAGCGCGGGTTGAAATGGGTCGCGACGTCGTAGTCGGGCCCGAGCGCCATTTTGACGCCGCCGAGGATCAGCTGTTTGACCCGCGCCGGCTTGCGCCTTGCGAGCTGGAAGAAATACATGCCGAGCAGCACGTTGCGCCAGCGGATCAAATGATAGGCGAGTTTCTCCCCCAGATTGCGCCGCAGCTTGATGGCGAGCGCATCCAGCGCCGGGCGCGCGACGACGTAGGTCGGCGAGCGCTGCAGCATGGTGACATGAGCCGCACGCTTGGCCATCTCCGGCACCAGCGTTACCGCGGTTGCCCCCGATCCGATCACCACCACGCGTTTGCCCGCGTAGTCGAGCTGTTCCGGCCATTTCTGCGGATGCAGGATGAGGCCTTTGAAATTCTCGCGGCCCAAAAACTCCGGCGTGTAACCTTCCTCGTATCTGTAATAGCCGGAGCAGCTGAACAGGAAATTGCAGGTGAAGCGGACAATTTCGCGCGTGGCTTCGCCTGAGGTTCGCTCCGCCTCCACAGTCCAGCGCGCCTCTCGCGTCGACCACGACGCGCGCTTGACCCGGTGATGAAAGCGAATCTTCTTGTCGATGCCGTTCTCGGCGGCGGTCTCGCGGACGTAGTTCAGGATCCGCGGCCCGTCCGCGATCGCCTTCGCCTCGGTCCACGGCTTGAACGAATAGCCGAGCGTGAACATGTCGCTGTCGGAACGAATGCCGGGATAGCGGAACAGATCCCAGGTGCCGCCGATGCAGTCACGGCCCTCGAGGATGACAAAACTCTTGGCCGGACATTTCTGCTGCAGGTGATATCCCGCGCCGATGCCGGACAGCCCGGCGCCGACGATCAGGACGTCGAAATGTTCGGTTTGTGTGGTCGCTTCCATGGGCTACCCAAAATGCACTCGTCATGGCCGGGCATAGCCGTCCAAGGACGGCGTCGCTTCCGCTCGCCTATGCCCGGCCATCCACGTCTTTGCCACTCATCCAGACTGTAAACGTGGATGCCCGGCATCGCAGACAAGTCTACGCAGTCTGCGCGCAGACTGCTATGGCCGGGCATGACGAAATTACATTGAGAGGGCCAACCGCTGCTGCCACCGTCATTCCGGGGCACGCGTCCTCGCGTGAACCCGGAATCTCGAGATTCCGGGTCTGCGCTTCGCGCATCCCGGAATGACGGCCCCACGTTCTCAATACCTATAATGATCCGCCTTGAACGGGCCCTCCGGCTTGACGCCGATATACTCGGCCTGGTCGGGCCGCAGCTTTGTCAATTTCACGCCGATCTTGGCCAAATGCAGCCGCGCCACCTTTTCGTCGAGCGACTTCGGCAGCACGTAGACCTTCTTTTGGTATTTGCTGTCCTTGTTGTTGGCGAACAGTTCGATCTGCGCCAGCGTCTGGTTGGTAAACGATGCAGACATCACAAAACTCGGATGCCCCATCGCGTTGCCCAAGTTCACCAGCCGGCCCTCCGACAGCAGGATCATCCGCTTGCCGTCGGGGAAAGTGATCTCGTCGACCTGCGGCTTGATGTTGGTCCATTTCAGGTTCTTCAAATGCGCGATCTGGATCTCGTTGTCGAAATGGCCGATGTTGCAGACGATGGCGCGGTCCTTCATCGCGCGCATGTGCTCGATGGTGATGATGTCCTTGTTGCCGGTGGCGGTGACGAAGATGTCGGCCTGCGGGGCGGCATCCTCCATGGTCGTGACCTGATAGCCTTCCATCGCCGCCTGCAGCGCGCAGATCGGATCGACCTCGGACACCATGACGCGGCAACCGGCCTGGCGCAGCGAGGCGGCCGAGCCCTTGCCGACGTCCCCAAAACCCGCGACCATCGCCACCTTGCCCGACATCATCACGTCGGTGCCGCGGCGGATACCGTCGACCAGCGATTCGCGGCAGCCATAGAGATTGTCGAACTTCGATTTGGTCACGCTGTCGTTGACGTTGATCGCCGGGAACAACAGCGTGCCCCTCTTCTCCATGTCGTAAAGCCGGTGCACGCCCGTGGTGGTCTCTTCCGAGACGCCCTTGATGTTTTTGGCGATCTCGGCGAAGTAGCCTTTTGGTTTCTCTTTCAGCAGCTTCTTGATCAGCGCGAAGAAGACTTCCTCTTCTTCGGAAGCGGGCTTGTCCAGGAACTGGACGTCGCCCTGTTCGGCGCGCAGGCCGTGATGCACCAGCATGGTGGCGTCGCCGCCGTCATCGAGGATCATGTTGGGCGTGCCGCCGCCGTGCCAGTCGAACAGTTTGGCGGTGTAATCCCAATATTCGCTCAGGCTTTCGCCCTTCACCGCAAACACGGGAATGCCGGCCGCGGCGATCGCCGCCGCGGCATGATCCTGCGTCGAGTAGATGTTGCAGGAGACCCAGCGGACATCGGCACCGAGCGCCGCCAGCGTCTCGATCAGGACCGCGGTCTGGATCGTCATGTGGAGCGAGCCGGCGATGCGCGCGCCCTTCAAAGGCTGCTTGGGTCCGTATTCCTCGCGGGTTGCCATCAACCCGGGCATCTCGGTCTCGGCCAGCGAGATCTCCTTGCGGCCGAATTCGGCGAGCGAAATGTCCTTGACGATGTAGTCGGTAAAGGCGGACTTCTTGGCGGCGGCGGTCATGTGATTGATCCCTGAGCGGGTGAAATCTGAACTTGTGGATACGAGACGAAATTGGACACTTTGCGGCGCGGTCTGCTCCCTCGCCCCGCTCTTGCGGGGAGAGGGTTGGGGTGAGGGGCTGCCGCCGCGAATGATGAGCAGCGAATTATGCGGAGGCTCCCCCTCACCCGCCGCGCTCCGGACGATGCGTCGCATCGCCGGTTCGCGTCGGCCTCTCCCCGCAAGCGGGGCGAGGCAAAAGAAGTCATCACACCGCGCGCTTGAGCGCGTCGGCGAGGTCGGTTCGCTCCCACGAGAAGCCGCCGTCCTTTTCCGGCGCGCGGCCGAAATGACCATAGGCTGCGGTGCGGCGATAGATCGGGCGGTTTAGCTTCAGCGTGCGGCGGATATTGGTTGGCGTCAGCCGGAACATTTCCGGCAGCACCTTCTCGAGCCTCTTTTCCTCGACCTTTCCGGTGCCGTGGGTGTCCACCAGGATCGACATCGGATCGGCCACCCCGATCGCATAGGCGACCTGGATGGTGCAGCGTTCGGCAAGACCCGCCGCCACCACGTTCTTGGCGAGATAGCGCGCGGCATAAGCGGCCGAGCGATCGACCTTGGTCGGGTCCTTGCCCGAGAAGGCGCCGCCGCCATGCGGCGCATAGCCGCCATAAGTGTCGACGATGATCTTGCGGCCGGTGAGACCGCAATCGCCATCCGGTCCACCGACCACGAAATTGCCGGTGGGGTTGACCAGAAAGTCGGACGGCCTCTGCGGCATCCAGCCCTTCGGCAGCGCCGATTCGACCGCGCTCGAGATCATCTCCTTGATCAGGCCGGGCGAATATTTCTTGTTGTTGCGGCTCCTCTCATTGTGCTGGGTCGAGACCACGACCTTGGTGCAGCCGACCGCCTTGCCGTCGACGTATTTCACGGTGACCTGGCTCTTGGCGTCGGGCTGCAGGTCGAACAATTGGCCGTTGCGGCGTTTCTCGGACAGCACTTTGAGGATCTTGTGGGCGAAGAAAATCGGCGCGGGCATGTAGGAGCCCTCTTCGTAGATTTCGCTCTCGGTGCAGGCGTAGCCGAACATCATGCCCTGGTCGCCGGCGCCTTCCTCTTCGCCGCTCTTCTTTTTCTTGGCATCGACCCCCATCGCGATGTCGGGCGATTGTCCGTGCAGCAACACCTCAATGTCGGCGCCGTGATAGGAGAAGCCGTTCTGGTCGTAGCCGATATCCTTGACCACGCCGCGGGCGATCTCGCTGATCAGTTCGCGGTCGACGACCGAGACGCCGTGGATGGTGCGAAACAGCTGGCCGCGGCCTTCGCCTGCGATCACGATCTTGTTGGTCGTGCACAGGGTCTCGCAGCCCAATCTGGTATTGATTTGGCTATTGTCGGCAATCCCGAGTTTGACGTCCTTCTCGATGAAGGCGTCGAGAATAGCATCCGAGATCTGGTCCGAGACCTTGTCCGGATGGCCTTCGGAAACCGACTCTGAGGTGAACAAGTAAGACGCGCGCATCAAGCTAACCCCTTTTCCGCCAGACCTCGGCGGTCCCTTTCTCAAATGTGTGCTAGTGTGGTGTTCAGAAGTTCTCTTCATTGTCGCCGCGAGTTCGTCAAGAGAACTTCTGAACCAAAACCACACTAGAAAGCCAAATTTGCTAGTGGTCCTTCGATTCTAACATTCGCAAATAAGCCTGCCCCGACTGGGTGCGAATGTTAGAATCGGACCACCAGGATTGTCAGTCGCGACGGCGCGAGATGACGTAGGATTCGTCGTAAAACCAAAGCCCGTTATGCTTGCGCAGAACCTCTCTGACGGCATCAAGGTAACGGCCGCTCTGGGTCATTTCCGTCAACCGGTCGTCTTCGATCTGGGCGACATACACCGCCGCGTTCCATGCTGCAAAGGCCGTCGAGGTTCCGATCGAGCCGGTGACCTCATTTGGCAGCGCTTCCATATCATAGCGGAAGATCGAACGGTTATCGGCGTAAGCGTTAAAATTGAGGTCGCGCCCGGCCGAACCCAGCTCGTATTTCACCGCGCGCAATAGCTCATGACGGCTCACCGCGAAAGGATTTTCTCCAGGCCACACCGCCTGGATGATCTCAAGCCCCGGATCCTGCCCGTGGGAGTGAATTCCGATCAGCCGGCCGCCGGCCCGCAGCGCCCGCGCCAACGGCGCGATGATGCGTTTGGCGCGAAAATTCACCGAAGATTTGGCCCGGTACGGCTGCGAGGCGATCACCAAGTCGAAATTGGCCTCGGTGCGGCCAGCACGCGGGATGATCGAATCCAGCAAAAACCGCTGATCTTCCCGGTACAGCACGATGGCGACCGGCCGCTCATAGCCGGGCATGCCGGAGCGTGGACTGACGCTGGCCCGCCAATTCTGCTCCAGAAACGGCCCTAATTCAGCGATCTGGGCCTCAAAATCCCCCGAAGAGGCCCCCCTTAACGGCAGCTCATGCCAGATCATGCCGGCGGCTGCCGCCGGCGAAGCGGGCGTGAGCCAGGGCGCTTCGGCGTAATACATGTTTGTCAGCACAAAAACCGTCGCCGGGTGCTCAAACAACCGGTCGGGCACCTTGTCGAGCGTCAGCCGGACGTCTTCCAGGCTGAGCTCCTTGCCGGCGATATAGAACGGCATGTGGGGGAAGCGGCTGTGCATCGCGCGCATCACCCGTGCCAGCACGGTGCCGTCGCCGACGCCGGCGTCGAATACCCGTAGCGCCGGCGGCCGGGGATGGATGCCGGACAGCTCCAGCGCCACCCGCGCCGCGGTCACCCGCTTCTCGCTGCAGGTATGGACGAACAGCAGGTATTTCTGCCGGTTCTCGAAGAACCGGAAATTGCCGCGGGGATCGCGCTTTTCGGGCGGCACTTCAAGGCCTCGCGGCGGCGGCATCCCGCCCGGCATCGAGGCCGCGATATAGGCCTGGATGCGCTCCAGCGTGTCGATGGTGATGCGCTTGCCCTCGCGCAACCGATGCACCAGCTTGCCGTCGTTGACGGCGCGGCGGCCGAACGTCGATTCCGCCATGTCGGCCTGGCGGCAGAACTCCGAAATCTGGCTCAGGATCTGGTCGTTTTTCATCGCGAAAGGGCTTGAGCCGGACTTTGGGACAATCGGGTGGGCAGCACCGGATGATGGGGCTGTCCTACCACCATCTGCCCACCGGGGGTAACCCCCTGTGGGCGGAGCGCGCCTTGGCCCGCGTGTCTGATCCAACGATGGAAGAAATTCTGGCGTTGAAACTTTGACGCCGATTGGGTCGTTCGGTCGGCCTGCAACCCGGCGCGGGGGTGGTCGCTGGCGCCGAGCCGCCTCGGGCCTGGGGCGGACTTTTTTCTATGCCGGGACGCGGGCCCTGCTGCTCACCAACTGGTCGGTGTAATCGGAGTCGGCGCGAGCACTGATCACCGACCTGTTCAAGCGGCAGGCTGAGGATCCCGCGCTGACGCGGCGAGGCGCTGCAGCAAGCGATGATGGCTTTGGTGGACGGACCGGGCTATGTTGGCGCCGACCGGCAGGACAGAATTTGCTTACGCCCACCCTTTGTTTTGGGCGCCGTATTCCGTGATTGGAGACGGTGGCGAGCGGTGACGTTTGAAGGCCTTGATTTCAGGAAAGGAAGATTTTCGTGCGTATCTGGCTTGCAGGATTTGCGATTGCGTTTGCTGTCATCGTTGGGTCCGCGGCAACCCCCGTTTATGCGGGCAACGTCCTTATTACCCAGGAAGAAGCTAAATTGCCGCCGCCGAAGGGGGCGATCTCGGCTGATCGGCGTGGCATCACCCGAGGTCCCAAGATCAGGATTCTCGATGAAAGCGAGCCGCTTCACTCCCCGATGCACTTCCAGGTGACGTTTGAATCCTTCGGCGGCGCGAAGATCGACCTGGACTCGGTGAAAGTCACCTACCTGAAGAACCCGAATGTGGATTTGACGCCGCGCATCAAGCCGTTTGTGCAGAGCGCCGGCATCGATATTCCCGATGTCGAGCTTCCGGTGGGCGAACATATGGTCAGGATCGACGTCAAGGATTCGGACGGCCGTATCGGCAGCACGAGCTTTATTCTAAAGGTCGCACCCTGATCGCCATGCCGACGCCTTGTCCATTTTGCCTGCAAGAGAATGCCGCCGCCGCCCTGGTTTGCGCGAGCTGCTCACGCGACATCGCCGTGCCAGCCCCGCTGCTTGCCGAACGGGACGACCTCTGCCGAAAGCGCGATGCGGCGAGGGAGGAATTGTTGCAAGCCAAGCGGGAGCTCGATGAGCTCAAACGCAACAAAAAATTTCGATTAGTCTGATGGAGTGCCCGTTTTGCACTGAAATAATCAGAGACGAAGCCCTGGTGTGCAAGCACTGCTCGCGCGACTTGCGCGTCGCACGCCCGGTGATCGTCGAAATCCAGGAAGTCGTTTTCGAGCTGGAGCGGGTGCGCAGCGAACTTAGTCACGTCAACGCCAAACTTGGCAGGCTTCGTCATCCCTACCGCACCGCCTTTGTGTATGCGGTAACCTATTTCCTGATACCGGCCGTCCTCTTGGTAGCCGCTCATGTCCTTGTCACGATCGTGTTGAATGTCAGCCCGCTTTATCTGCGGCTCGCCTCGGTCATCGTTCCGCTCCCCTTCGGCCTGGCGATCTACGCCCGCGCGCGAGTGGGAATTCGCGGCGCCATTCTGTTGGGTATGATCACGGCGAGCTTCGCCATTCTCTGTATGCTCACGGTGACCGGGTTGAACGACAATGTGCCCATTATTCCGGGTCCGTGGATCGAATGGCGCGAGGCGATCGAATATGCCTTGAGTATCGCGCTCGCTTTTGTCACTGGGAATATTCTCGGCTCTTTGCTGTTCCAGGCGCTTCCCAAGATAATGGCGGGCGGAGGCAAACCCAATGCTGTCGCCTACAATTTGGCAAGAGCGCTTGGTCAGCATGTCGGCGAAGATCAACTGCGCCGCCGGGCGCGCGTTATCCAGAACCTGCTGCGTGCAACAGGACCGCTGACGGGAATTGTGGTGACGGCTTCGGGTTCGCTGTATGCCGGGCTAAAGGGAATCTTCGGCTGGTAGGCTTGGTCGATATCCTGACTGAGCCGCGAGGCGGCGCTTTCGCGCCCGTCTGCGATTTCTCTTGAACCGCTCACCCGCGGCAGCAGGCCCTCACGCCAACCCTTCCAGAGCGAGCTTCGCTCGTCTCGATCCTGCGAAGAGCGGGGCGAGGGAGAAGACGCGCCGCTACCTCCCCCACACCTCTTTCGCCACATCGACTGCGAGCTTCAGCTTGGCCCACTGCTCTTCTTCGGTGAGGATGTTGCCCTCTTCCGTCGAGGCGAAGCCGCATTGCGGCGACAGCGCGAGCTGGTCGAGCGGGGCGTATTTGGAAGCTTCATGAAGCCGCCGCTTGATGTCGTCCTTGTTCTCGAGCTGGCCGCTCTTTGAGGTGATGACGCCGACCACCACGATCTTGTTGCCCTTGGGCAAATAACGCAGCGGCTCGAAGCCGCCGGCGCGCTCGGAATCATATTCGAGGAAATAGCCGTCGTAATTGGTGCCGGCGAGCAGGGTCTCGGCCACCGGCTCGTAGCCGCCGGACGAAATCCAGGTCGAGCGGAAGTTGCCGCGGCAAACATGGGTCGTGATGGTCATGTCTGCCGGCCGCTCGGCGATCGCATAATTGATCACGCGCGCGTAAGTCTCCTGCAGATTGTCGGCGGCCTCGCCGCGCGCGCGCAGTTTGTTGATTTCGTCCTGCGAGCAGAGATAGGCCCACACGGTGTCGTCGAGCTGCAGATAGCGGCAGCCGGCGTCGTAGAACGCCTTGACCGCCTTGCGATAGGTCTTGGCGAGATCCTGGAAGAACACATCGAGGTCGGGATAGATTTCTTTCGAGATCGATTTGCGGCCGCCGCGGAAATGCAGCACGGTCGGCGACGGGATCGTCATCTTCGGCATCACATGCGCGATCTCGCACTGCTTCTTCAGGAATTTGAAATGCGTCAGCATCGGATGATCGTCGGGGAAATCGAGCTTGCCGATCACCCGCACCGCCTCGTGCCGGGTCTGGACGCCGGCGAACTGGATGCCTTCTTCGGGCTGAAACAGTTCGCAGCCGCTCAGCTGACTGAGAAAATCGAAATGCCACCAGGAGCGGCGGAATTCGCCGTCGGTCGCGAGTTTCAATCCGATCGAGGCCTGCTTGTGCACGGCCTTCTCGATCTCCATGTCCTCGGCCTTGCGCAGATCATCGGCGGAAATCTCGCCCTTCTCGCGCTTGGCCCGTGCCTCCTTGATGCGCGGCGGCCGCAACAGGCTGCCAACCTCGTCGGCGCGGAAGGGGGCTTTTGTTCGCTGCATGGTTTTTCTCCAGAGAATACTCAAGGTCATTCCAGGATGGTCCGAAGGACCAGACCTCAGATGCGCCATGGCGCATCTCGAGATTCCGGGTTCGCGCTAATGCGCGCCCCGGAATGACGAGGAAGAGTTATCGCCTGTCTTCGCGGTCACTCCCAAATATCGTTCCAGCACCGCGGGATCGGCCTTCAACGCACTGCTTGCCGCGTCGTGGACGATCGCGCCACGCTCCAATATCACAACGCGGTCGGCGAGCCCCAGAATCTTTTGCGCATTCTGCTCGACGATGATGGAACAGATGCCGCCGGCGCGGGTGATGGTGCCGAGCGCGCGCAACAGTTCCTCGACGATGATCGGGGCCAGACCCTCGGTCGGCTCGTCCAATAGCAAGACTTTCGGATTGAGCGTCAGCGCGCGGCCGATCGCCAGCATCTGCTGTTCGCCGCCGGACAATTGATTGCCGAAATTGTTGCGGCGCTCCTTCAGCCGCGGAAACATCTCGTAGACCTTTGCCACCGTCCACGGCCCTGCTTGCGCCACCGCGGTCATGTTCTCTTCGACCGTCAGCGAGCGGAAGATGTTGCGCTCCTGCGGCACCCAGCCGATGCCCGCCCGCGCCCGCTGGTCGGGCCGCATCGCCGTGACATCGCGGCCGCCAAGGCTGATCGTGCCGCCAAAACGGCGGGTGATCCCGACGATCGAATTGATCAGCGTGGTCTTGCCGGTGCCGTTGCGGCCCAACAACGCCAGCACCTGGCTTTCCGGCAGGCGCAACGACATGCCGGGCAACACCACCGCGTCGCCGTAGCCGGCGCGCAAGCCCTCGATGCCAAGCAGATCAGCCATCGGCGGCCTCGCCGAGATAGACCGCCTTGACCCGGTGATCGCGCGCGACCTCGCCGGGTGCGCCCTCGACCAGCATCGCGCCGTTGACCATGACCGAAATCCGGTCGGCGAACGAAAATACCAGGTCCATGTCGTGCTCGATCAGGAGCACGGTGACGCCGCGCGGCAATGCGGCAACGGCCGCAAGAATATCATGGCGTTCGCTTTCGGGAACGCCGGCGGCGGGCTCGTCCAGCAGCAGCACCCGGGGTTTGGTGGCAATCGCAACCGCGATCTCCAACAGGCGCTGCTTGCCGTATGGCAGGGTCGCGGTCGGCTCGTTCATCACGTCGAGCAGATGGAAGCGCTTAAGATTCTCCGTGATCTCGCCATTGACGTCGGCGCGCGTGCCCATCACCCGCCACCAGTCGCCGCCTCGGCCGAGCCGTTCGGATACCGCGAGCCCAATGGTCTCGATCGGTGTCAGATCGGCGTAGAGCTGGTTGATCTGGAAGGTGCGCGACAGGCCGCGCAGCACGCGGACATGCACCGGCAAATCCGTGATGTCGTTTCCCTGCAACAAAATCCGCCCCGCATTGGGCTTGAGCACGCCGGTCAACAGATTGATGACGGTGGTCTTGCCGGCGCCGTTCGGGCCGATCAGCGCGTGACGGGCGCCCTGCTCGATTTTCAGCGACAGCTCGCGGGTGACCTTGAGCCCGCCGAACTGCTTTTCAAGTCCCTTTGTTTCAAGCGCGATGCTCATGAGGCGTCGCTCTCGGGAATGGTGACGATGGCCTTTTGGCCACCGAGCTTGCTGATGATCAGGTTCGGCACCAACAACGCCCAGCGGTGCATCCGCGCGCGGCCGAGCAGCACGATCACGACCAGCACGAGGCCGATCCAGAATTGCCAATACTGCGGCGTGATATTCGAAAAGAATTCCTGCAGCATCCGAAATGCCACGGCGCCGATCAGGCCGCCGTAGAGATAGCCACTGCCGCCGATCACCAGCACCAGCATCAAATCCGCCGAACGCTCGAACGCGAATACGTCGAGCGAGGCGAGCGCCGTGGTCTGGGTGAACAGCGCGCCCGAGATACCGGCATAAAAGGCTGATAGCGTGTACACCGCGATCAGGCGCCGGTTGACGGGAACGCCGACAGCGGCGGCGCGCAGCGGGTTGTTCTTGATGGCGCGCAGCGACAGGCCGAACGGCGAATGCACGATCCGCCGCGCCAACAGGAACAGCACGAACAGCACGGCAAGGCAGTAGAAGAAGCCGACCTCGCCGAACATGTCGAAGGCAAACAGGCCCAGGATCGGCGCCATCTCGATGCCCTGCAGCCCGTCGGTGCCCCCGGTGATGTTGGAAAAGCGCTCGGCCAGCGCCTCCAACAGCAACGCGATCCCGAGCGTCACCATCAAGCGGGTCAGATCGACACCCCTGATCACCAGGAAACTGGTGAGGAAGCCTATGGCGGTAGCGGCGAGGCCCGCGATCACCAAGGCCACCACCGGCTCAGTGACAATGCCGTGCAGCGCCAGCAGCCCGGCGCTATAGGCACCGACGCCGAAGAAGGCGGCATGACCGAGCGAGACGATTCCGGCGTAGCCGAGGATCAGATCGAGCGACAGCGCAAACAGCGCGAGCCGCACGATGTCGGTCATGATCAGAAAGCGGGAGGGAAACAGCAACGCGCAGGAAAGCGCCAGACACCAGAACGCGACCTCGCTCCAGTGCCAGCGCGCGTGCCCTCTCGCGAAATGTCCGACGTCGGCTTGCGCGGTCATGGCCTTTTGCTCAACGGGCAGCGGTGCGGCCGAACAGGCCGTTCGGACGCCAGATCAGGATCACGATCATGATGGTGTAGATCACAAACGCGCCCATCTTCGGCACGTAATATTTGCCGGCGACGTCGCCGATGCCGAGCAACAGCGAGGCGAGAAACGGCCCGGTGATGCTGGAGGAGCCGCCGACTGTCACCACGATCAGGAAGTAGATCATGAACTTCAGTGGAAAATACGGATCGAGCCCGAGGATTTCCGCACTCAACGCGCCGCCCAAACCAGCAAGGCCACAGCCGAATGCGAAAGTAACGGCGAATACCTGCGGCACGTTGATGCCGAGCCCGCTCGCCGCGCGCGGATCATCGACCGCGGCTCGCAGCCGGCTGCCAAAACGTGTTCGCGCCAGCACCAGTTGCAGGCCCGCGGTCAACAGGCCGCAGATCACGATGATCATCAACCGATAGCGCCCGATGCCGACGCCGAAGAAATCGATTTGCCCCTCGATCGCGGCTGGAAGCTTGATGAAGATCCGCGACGATCCCATGATGTAGTCGACTGCGGCGACCGACATGAACACCAGGCCTATGCTGAACAGCACCTGATCGAGATGGCTTCGCGTGTAGAGATGACGATAGAGCGCGCGCTCCAGCACCACGCCGATCAGAGCGCTTGCGACAAAGGCCAGTGGCAGGGCGGCGAAGAACGGCCAGCCGGATTGATTGACCAGTACCGCGCAGACGTAACCGCCGGTCATGGCGAATGCGCCATGGGCGAGATTGACGAAGTTCATCAGGCCGAGCGTGACCGCAAGCCCACAGGCGAGAACGAACAGCAGCATGCCGTAGGCTGCGCCGTCGAACAGGATGGTGAACAGCGTGGTCATGGGAGAAAATTTTGCTCCCTCGCCCCGCTCTTGCGGGGAGAGGGTTGGGGTGAGGGGCTGCCTCCACGAATACCGAATGCGCGGTGAGTCCCCCTCACCCGGATTGCTCCGCAATCCGACCTCTCCCCGCAAGCGGGGCGAGGTGAAAGTCCCAACACCTCGGCTCCCGGCGCTGGCCGTGAGCGTTCCTTCGCCTCGCGCGGGCGAGGTCGAGACGAGCGAAGCTCGCTCTTAGAGGGTTGGGGTGAGAGGCACGCCACAGGCACCACCTCACTTCTTGGTCTTGCCAGAATCCTTGACGGCCTCGAAGGTGGCAAATTCGACGTTGTAGAGTTCGCCGTCGACCCTCTCGACCTTGCGGATGTAGATGTTCTGCACGATGTCGCGGGTTTCCGGATCGATCGAAACGGGGCCGCGCGGGCTTTCCCATTTCATCCCCTTCATGGCTTCGATCAGCGCATCGCCGTCGGTCTTGCCGCCGGTTTTCTTCAACGCCTCGTAAATCAGGTTGATGCCGTCATAGCCGCCGACCGCCATGAAGCCGGGGCGTGAGCTGAACGCCTTCTTGTAGGCGGCGACGAACTCCTTGTTCATCGCAGACGGATGGGCCGCCGAATAAAGATGCGCGGTGACGGTGCCGAGCACGGCATCGCCCATGTTGTTCAACAAATCGTCGTCCGTCACGTCGCCGGGGCCGATCACCTTAATGCCCGCCTTGTCGAGCCCGCGTTCGGCGAATTGCTTCATGAAGTTGCCGCCCTGCCCCGCCGGCACGAACACGAACATGGCGTCGGGCTTGGCATCCTTCATCCGCTGCAGGAACGGCGCGAAGTCGGGATTGGCCAACGGCACTTTGACCTCTTCGACGACCTGCCCGCCGCCGGCGGTGAAATTCTGCTTGAAGAAATTCAGCGCGTCGTTGCCGGGGGCATAGTCCGAGGTCAGCATGGCAACCTTCTTGATGCCGTTCTTGACGGCCCAGTCGGCGATGATGGTGCAGGATTGGGCCAGCGTAAAACTGGTGCGCACGATATAGGGCGAGCGCTCGGTGATGATCGAGGTGCCGGCCGCCATCACGATTTCCGGCACCTTGGCCTGCGTCGCAAGCGGGGCTGCGGCAAGGGCGGAGGGCGTGACGCCGAAACCAGCGATGAAATTGACCTTGTCGTTGACGATCAATTCCTGCGCCAGGCGCTTGGTGTTGTCGGGAATCGTGGCGTCGTCCTTCAGGATGACTTCGATCTTCTTCCCGGCGACGGTGTCGCCGTGCTGCTGCATGTACAGCTTGACCGCATTGTCGATCTGTTTGCCGGTCGAGGCCTGGCCGCCGGTCATCGGCAGGATCAGGCCGATCTTCACGGCGTCCTGCGCCTGTGCGGGCGCCAGCGCCGCCGCGAATGCGAATACGCCGGCCGCGGCTCTGCCGGCTGCGACCCCTGACAACCTATTCATGAACATCAGCGCTCTCCCCTCCTCGGTTTTTTTGGACGCCTGAGCCGAGTGCCCAGCCCTTGGCGCCACCATAACCCGGATTTTTCAGTCCTGTATCGGAGCGGCATGGCTAATCAGCCGCAGGGCATTGTCAATCGCGACAAAGGAAGGTCGACGCTGACCATCCCAGACCATCGGGCTGGCCGGGTGGCCGCTTCGGCTTTCGATGGAGGTATTTTGACACCGTTAGCTCTTCCCCTCGAATAAGCCAATTTTACCCTTTTTATGGATTAGGTTGGCACGGCCAAGGCCGGTACCAAGATCACCGCGCAAGGACCTAGCGCTTCGCCGATGCCCATGACGTTCCGCCATTCTGCCGTGCTACTGGCTGTCGCGCTGTTGGCGTGCGGGCTCGGCGGCTGCGGCACCATCAACGAAAAGATCGCCAACGGCATGGGCGATTACGTCCCGCAATGGGCCGGTGGGTTGCCGCCGGATGTGCCGCCCCGACGCGGCACGCCGCAATACGAAGAGTACATGAAGGAACAGGAGCGCAAGCGCCTTCAACCCGCGGCGAACGCCAACGCCGCGGCGTCATCCCCGGCATCGTCACTGGATCCGGTGCATTAGAACAAGATCCGATTCGATTGAATCGGACCTTGTTCTAATCTCTTGTTTGAGCATGATCTCCGCGCAAACGCTTCTCGTTTGTTAGCTAAGGGAAAACCGGTTCCCACTTTGCACTAACGCGGCCCTTCGGGTCCGGATCATGCTCGCAAGCGCGCACCGGCAAGCGCCGATCAGTAGCGCTCAATCCATGAACACCACGGTCTTGCGGCCGTTGAGGATGACGCGATCCTCCAGATGATGGCGCATCGCGCGTGCCAGCACGCGGCGTTCGATATCCCTGCCCTTGCGGACGAGATCCTCGGGCGTATCGCGGTGGCTGATGCGTTCGACGTCCTGGTCGATGATCGGCCCCTCGTCAAGATCGCTGGTGACGTAATGGGCGGTGGCGCCGATCAATTTGACGCCGCGCACATGCGCCTGGTGATAGGGCCGCGCGCCCTTGAAGCCGGGCAGGAAGGAATGATGGATGTTGATGCAGCGGCCGGACAGTTTTGCCGACATCTGGTCCGACAGGATCTGCATGTAGCGCGCCAGCACCACGAGGTCGGTTTTGGTTTGACCCACGAGATCCCAGACCGCTTGCTCCTGCAGGTGCCGGGTTTCCTTCGTCACCGGCAAATAGTGAAACGGAATGTCGCCGAAATCGAGACTGGCGAAGGTCGCGCGCGGATGGTTGGAGACAATGGCGGTCGGGATCATCGCGAGTTCGCCGGTCCGCCAGCGATACAGGATATCAGCCAGGCAGTGATCGGATTTCGAGACCAGCAGCATGACGCGGCGGCGGGTGGCGCGGTCACGCATCTGCCAGTCCATGCCGAAGCGCTCGGCGATCGCGGTGAAGCCGGTTTGCAGCGCCGCCAGATTGACGGCGAGATCGGCGGCGTTGAACACCACCCGCATGAAGAAATGCCCGGTCTCGACGTCGTCGAACTGCTGGGCGTCGAGGATGTTCTGCCCGTTATGGGCGAGGAACGTCGACACCGCCGAAACAATGCCGGGGCGGTCCGGACAGGACAGTGTCAACACGTATTGATGATCGGGCATGGCCTGGGGTTTGACTACCATTTTGGCAGGGAACGGCGATTTTCCGCCCTGCTCTATCATTCGCGGCGGCCTTGCGCCAATCCCGCCGGAAGGCTCAAGATGAACAAACCGGCGGCAATCGAAGTTAGAGTAAAACAAAGCTGCAAGACAAAGCTGCAAGACCATGGCTGAAAGACTGAACGGTTACCGCATTCTGATCCTGGAAACGCGCGAGGAGGCGCAGTTTTCGCGCCTGCTCGCCGAGCAGGGCGCAGACGTGCTGCAATGTCCGATGTTTGCCATTCACGATGCGCCCGATTCAGCGCCGATCGAGGCCTGGATCCGCCGTTGCATCGACAAGCCCTTCGACGATTTGGTGCTGATGACCGGTGAAGGCCTGCGCCGGCTGATGAAGGTCGCGCGGCGAATGAATGTCGAGCAGGATTTTGTCGCAGCCCTCGGCCAGGCGCGCAAATTTGCCCGCGGGCCAAAACCCGGCCGCGCCTTGCGCGAGATCGGCCTGGAGCCGCAACTGACCACGGAGAAACCGACCTCGGAGGGCGTCGCGGAGATGTTGTCGCGCGTCGATCTCGCTCGACATCGCCTTGGCCTGCAGCTCTACCCGGACAAGGATCATGGCGCGCTGATCGGCGCCATCGCCGCGCAAGGCGCCGAGGTTGATCCGGTGACGCCTTACGTCTATGACGCGCAGGCGGCGGAGGCCAACATCGTCACCGCGATCGACGAGATGGCGAAAGGCCACATCGACGCAATCGCATTGACGAATTTGGGGCAGGTTCGCCGCCTGATCGAGGTGGCGCGGGCGCATGGCGACGAGGCGCGCCTGCGCGAGGGCTTGGCGAAAACGCCGATCGCATCCGTCGGCCCGGCGGTGTCCGATGAACTCAAATCGCACGGCCTTCGCACCGATATCTACCCGGCCAATGACGCCTTCTTCATGAAGCCGCTGATCTCGGCGATGGCGGCTGAACTTGGGAAGAATCCGCCGCGGGCGACGGTGAGGTAGCTAACGCCATTAGCTAACCCCGTCATTGCGAGCCAGCGGGTCGCGCGACTGCGCGCCCGATGACAGGCTCCGCGAAGCAATCCATCATTCCGCAAGCACAAAGCTGGATTGGTTCGTCGCTTGCGCTCCTCGCAATGACGATGGAGGTTGATCGGAGTCTTACTCCGCCGCCTGCTTGGTCTCGCTTAGATACGCCTGATAGGCCAAGCGAATGCCATCCTCCAACGAGGTACGTGCACGCCAGCCGAGCTGGGTGAGACGGCTGACGTCGAGCAGTTTGCGCGGCGTGCCGTCGGGCCGTGAGTTGTCGTAGCCGATCGCCCCGGTATAGCCGACGACATTGGCCACCACGCGGGCGAATTCGGCGATGGTGATATCCTCGCCGGTGCCGATATTGACGAGTTCGCCACTGGAATAAGTTTTCATCAGGTGGATACAGGCATCCGCAAGATCGTCGACATAGAGGAATTCCCGCCGCGGCGTGCCGGTGCCCCACACCACGACTTGGGGGAGGCCGGCAACCTTCGCCTCGTGAAACCTTCGGATCAATGCGGCGACGACGTGGCTATATTCGGGGTGATAATTGTCGCCCGGTCCGTACAGATTGGTCGGCATGACATTGATGAAGTCGCAACCATACTGGCTGCGATAGGCTTCCACCATCTTGATGCCGGCGATCTTGGCGATCGCATAGGGCTCGTTGGTGGCCTCGAGCTTGCCGGTCAGGATGGAGTCTTCCCGCAACGGCTGCGGCGCCAATTTCGGATAGATGCAGGAAGAACCCAGAAACAACAGCTTCTCGGCGGCGTGGACGTACGCGGTGTGGATCACATTGGTGGCGATGATCAGATTGTCGTAGATGAATTCGGCGCGCTGGGTGTTGTTGGCGACGATGCCGCCGACTTTCGCCGCCGCCAGGAACACCACCTGGGGGCGTTTGTGCGCAAACCAGCTAGACACGGCGACCTGGTCGCGCAGATCGAGCTCGCTGCGGGTGGCGGTCAGCAGTTCGACGTCTTCCTGCGCAAGCCGCCGTACCAGCGCCGACCCGACCATCCCCTTGTGCCCGGCAACGAAGACCGTCTTGCCCTTCAGATCAAACGGGGTTCTTGCCATTGGCAACCTCGCGCCGCGCGATCGCAAGGTCGCCTGCGACCATCTCCTTGACGAGCTCAGCGAAACTCGTCTTCGGCTTCCAGCCAAGCTTTTGGCGCGCCTTGCTAGCGTCGCCGATCAGAACATCGACTTCGGTCGGGCGGAAATACACGGGATCGATGCGAACCACGGTCTTGCCGGATTTGCTGTCGACGCCGGTCTCCTCGACACCTTTGCCGCGCCACTCGATGCTGCGGCCGACTTCGGCGAACGCAAGCTCGACGAATTCGCGCACCGAACGGGTCTCGCCGGTGGCGAGCACGAAATCGTCGGGCGCCGTTGCCTGCAATATCCGGTGCATGCCCTCGACGTAATCCTTGGCGTGGCCCCAGTCGCGCCTGGCATCGAGGTTTCCGAGATAGAGCGTATCTTCGAGCCCCGTCTCGATGCGGGCAATGCCGCGGGTGATCTTGCGGGTGACAAAGGTCTCGCCGCGGATCGGGCTCTCATGATTGAACAGGATGCCGTTGGAGGCGAACATGCCGTAGGCCTCGCGGTAGTTCACCGTGATCCAGTAGCCGTACAACTTGGCGACGCCATAGGGCGAACGCGGGTAGAACGGGGTGGTTTCCTTTTGCGGCACTTCCTGCACCAGGCCGTACAATTCCGAGGTCGAGGCCTGGTAGAAGCGCGTTTCCTTCTCCATGCCGAGGATCCGGATCGCTTCCAATAACCTGAGCACGCCGATCGCGTCGGCATTGGCGGTATATTCCGGGCTCTCGAAGCTCACCCCGACATGGCTCTGCGCCGCGAGGTTGTAGATCTCGGTCGGCCGGATCTGCTGCATCAGCCGGATCAAATTGGTCGAATCCGTCATGTCGCCGTAATGCAGCAGGAACGGCACATTGCCGGTGTGCGGATCTTCGTAGAGATGATCGATCCGCGCGGTATTGAACGAAGACGACCGCCGCTTGACGCCATGCACGGTGTAGCCAAGGCCGAGCAGATATTCGGCCAGATACGCGCCGTCCTGCCCCGTGACGCCGGTAAGCAGCGCGACGCGCCGTTTCGAATCGGTAACCGCCATCTTCACTCCGACAACGCCCCTAGATCATGATGCGATTGAATTGAACCGCATCATGATCTCATCTCTTTGTTTGAGCATGATCTCCGCGCAAACGCTACGCGTTTGTCGCGAGGGAAAACCGCTTCCCACTTTGCGCTAACGCGGCCCTTCGGGTCCGGATCATGCTCTCAGCTGCCATAAAGCAGTTCAATGGCGACGAACCACGGACATTGCGCTGGACCCGCCCACGACACCTGGCCCCAAGGGCGCAAGGGCCGGCTCGGCCAACCCCTATCACGACCCTATTCCCCCAAGCAAATGCGTGCCCGTTCAACCGCCCAGGCAGCGCCCTTGCAGGTTTTTGAGGCTTGGCCCACAATCCTCTCCAAACAGGGCCGCGAGATCACTGAAATCCAAGTCGTTCCAGCGTCCGGACCCTTGGAAACAGCCAAGAAAAAGCGAACTCAGGGAGGAATGATATGCGTAAATTCATCATGGCTGCCGCCTTTACCCTGCCGATGCTCGGCGGCGCGGCGATCGCGCAGGAAACGCTCAAGATTGGCTATATCGACCCGTTGTCGGGGGGCGGCGCCAGCATCGGCGAAGTCGGCCTGAAGATATTCCAGTTCCTCGCCGACGAGGTGAATGCCAAGGGCGGCATCCAGGGCAAGAAGGTCGAGATCGTTCCGCTCGACAACAAGCTCAATCCGCAGGAGAGCCTGATCCAGGCGCAGAAGGCGATCGACTCGGGCGTGCGCTACCTTACGCAAGGAAACGGTTCGTCGGTCGCCGGCGCGCTGTCCGATTTCGTGACCAAATACAACGACCGCAATCCCGGCAAGGAAGTGCTGTACTTCAACTATGCCGCGGTCGACCCGGTCCTCACCAACGCCAAGTGCAGCTTCTGGCATTTCCGTTGGGACGCGAATTCCGACATTAAGATGGAGGCGCTCACCAATTACATGAAGACGGTGCCTTCGATCAAAAGCGTCTACCTGATCAATCAAGACTATTCGTTCGGGGAATCCGTTCGTTCCGCCGCCAAGGCGATGCTGGCCGCCAAGCGGCCGGACATCAAGATCGTCGGCGACGAACTGCATCCGCTTTTGAAGATCACCGATTTCGCGCCCTACATCGCCAAGATCAAGGCCTCGGGCGCCGACACAGTCGTCACAGGCAATTGGGGCCAGGACTTCGCGTTATTGTTGAAGGCGGCTGCCGACGCCGGATTGAAAGTGAACTGGTACACCTACTATGCCGGCGGGGCCGGCGGCCCGACTGCGATCAAGCAGGCCAACCTGAACCATCAGGTCTTTGCCATCACTGAAGGTTTCGCGAATATCGACAACGCCCCGTCGCAGGCATTCGAGAAGGCCCTGCGGGCGCGGTACTCGGACGTTCCGACCAACTTCTATCCGCGCGCCGTGAACGAAATGCGAATGTTTGCCCTTGCAGCGGAAAAAGCAAAGTCGCTCGACCCGGTCAAGGTCGCGGCGGCGCTGGAAGGCATGGAGTTCGAAGTATACGACGGCGGCAAAGGCAATATGCGGAGGGACGATCATCAGTTCTTCCAGCCGATGTACATCGCGTCGTTCGGCGATCGCTCCGAAAGGGAACCGTTCGACGAGGAAAAGACCGGCTGGGGCTGGAAGCTTGTCGCCAAGATCGATACGTCCGCGACCACCCTTCCAACCACCTGCAAGATGGAGCGGCCGAACTGACTATGCACGGCGATCTCCCTCTCCCCGCTCGCGGGGAGAGGGTTGGGGTGAGGGGGACTCTCCACAGGTTCGGACTCGCGGATAATCCCCCTCACCCGGATGGCATCTTCGATGCCATCCGACCTCTCCCCGCAAGCGGGGCGAGGTGAAGAGCCCAACCGCACCGTGGGGTAACTTGTGCTGGAACTGATCGTCATATCCACGCTCAACGGCGTCCTGTTCGGGATGTTGCTGTTCCTGATGGCGAGCGGCCTGACCGTCATCTTCAGTATGTTGGGGGTGCTCAATTTCGCGCATGCGAGCTTCTACATGCTCGGCGCCTTCTTCGGTTTCCAGATCAGCCGTTGGTTCGGCTTCTGGCCGGCGCTGTTGATCGCGCCATTGCTCGCCGGCGCGATCGGCGCCGGCGTCGAGCGCTTCGGACTGCGGCGCGTGCACAGAAACGGCCATGTCGCCGAATTATTGTTCACCTTCGGCCTCGCCTTCGTGATCGAGGAAGTGGCGCAGATCATCTGGGGCAAAAGCCCGGTCGATTTCCGGATTCCCTCGCTGCTCGATTTCTCGGCATTTACGATCTTCTCCACCAATTATCCCGCCTACAAGATGTTCATGCTGCTGGTGTCGATCGCGATCTTCGTCGGGCTGTTGATCGTGCTGAAGAAGACGCGGATCGGCCTGATCGTTCAGGCGGCGCTGACCCATCCGCACATGGTGGGCCATCTCGGTCACAATGTCGGGCGCATCTTCATGCTGGTGTTCGGCGTCGGCACCGCACTCGCCGCGGTCGCCGGCGTGATCGCGGGACCCGCGCTGGTGACCCAGTCGAACATGGCCGGCCTGCTCGGCCCGATCCTGTTCGTGGTGGTGGTGGTCGGAGGACTGGGCTCGCTGCCCGGGGCGTTCGTCGCCTCGCTGCTGATCGGCCTGGTGCAGACCTTCGCGGTTTCGATGAACGGCTCGCTGTCAGGCGCATTCGGCCCGCTCAGTCCCGCTTACGCCTCGACCTGGCTTGCCGACATCTGGGGCGTCACGGTGGCGCAGATCGCGCCGATCGTGCCTTACGTGCTGTTGGTGCTGATCCTGATTTTCCGCCCGATGGGCCTGCTCGGGACGCGCGACACATGAGCGAATTCGCCTCGACCGTCGCGCCGCCGCTGCCGGCCACAACCGAAAAGCTCAAATTCTATCTCATATGGGTGGTTGCCGCGGTCGCGCTTCTGCTGCTGCCGAATATCTTCAGTTCGGGCGGTTCGCTGACGACGTTCAGCCTGATCGGCATCTCCATCGTCTTCTCGTTGTCCTACAACATCCTGCTCGGCCAGACCGGCATGCTGTCGTTCGGGCATGCGGTGTATTACGGCCTCGGCGGCTTCCTGGTGATCCACGCCATCAACATCATCGGCGCCGACAAGCTGCCGATCCCGCTGCCCGTCGTTCCCTTGATCGGCGGCTTGACCGGACTGTTGTTCGCCGCCCTGCTCGGCTGGGTCTCGACCCAGCGAAGCGGAACGGCGTTCGCGATGATCTCGCTCGGCGTTGCCGAACTGATCGCCTCCTCCGCGCTGATCCTGCGCACCTTCTTCGGCGGCGAAGCCGGCGTCTCCGCCAACCGGACCAAATTGCTGAAACTGTTCGGCTGGAATTTCGGCCCGCAAATCCAGATCTATTATCTGGTCGCGGCCTGGACGCTGATCGCTGTGATCGCGATGTACGCGCTGACCCGCACGCCGCTGGGGCGCATGTGCAACGCCGTGCGCGACAATCCCGAGCGCGTGCAGTTCGTCGGCTACAATCCGCACGTCGTGCGCTATCTGGCGTTCTGCTTCTCGGGATTCTTCGCAGGCATCGCCGGCGCGCTGGCGGCGATCAATTTCGAGATCGCCAACTCGGCCTATCTCGGCGCGGTACAGTCGGGAACGGTACTGTTCGCCACCTATATCGGCGGCATCGGCTTCTTCATCGGCCCGATCGTCGGCGCGATCTTTGTCACATTCCTGTCGCTGGGTTTGAGCGATCTGACCCCGGTGTGGCAGCTTTATTTCGGACTGATCTTCATTGTCGTGGTGTTGTTTGCGCCGGGCGGCATCACCGGGCTTTTGATGATGCATCGCCCGCTCCTGAAAGCCGGTACGCTAACGAAGGTGCTGCCGAGCTATCTGATCGCGCTGGTGCCGACGCTGGCGATGATCACGGGGCTGGTGCTCGCGATCGAAACCATCGTGCATTACACCGTCAACCCCGGTGACGATTCCCACATCAAGGCGTTCGGCGTCAATTTCGACGCGGCGAGCCCGTATATCTGGGCGATGTCGGTCATTCTCCTGATCGGCGGGTATCTCGCGGCACGCAAGACCTGGACCTGGGTTGGGCACGCCTGGGACAGCGCCACCAGCGCGACGCGGGAAAAAGGAATTGCCGCATGAGCGCTGCCATCGAACTGCGCGAAGTCGAGAAAAGCTTCGGCAACATCGCCATCATCCGCAACATCAGCCTGAGCGTGGCGCAGGGCGAACGCCATGCGCTGATCGGCCCCAACGGCGCCGGCAAATCGACCACCTTCAATTTGATCAGCGGATATATGGCGCCGACATCGGGCAGCGTGTTGCTGCGCGGCGAGGTGGTTTCGGGTCTAGCGCCCTATCAGATCAACCGCCGCGGCCTGTCGCGCAGCTTTCAGGTGACTAACGTCTTTGCCAATATGAGCGTGTGGGAGAACCTGCGCTGCGCGGTGCTGTGGTCGACCGGCCAGCGCTATGCGTTCTGGAAGAATATCGACAACCTGCCTGAGGTGCGCAGCCGTACCGCGCAGATCCTGGCCGACATCAACCTCACGGCACGGCGCGACGTGGCCGCCGGCCTTCTGACCTACGCCGAGCAGCGCGCGCTCGAGATCGGCATCACGGTTGCCGGCGGCGCCGACGTCATTCTGCTGGACGAGCCGACCGCCGGCATGAGCCACGCCGAGACCGAGCGCGCGGTCGCGCTGATCCGACGCCTCACCGAGGGCCGCACGCTTCTGATCGTCGAGCACGACATGAGCGTGGTGTTTGGCCTCGCCGACCGAATTTCGGTATTGGTGTACGGCCAGATCATCGCCTCGGGAACGCCGGAGGAAATTCGCGGCAATCCCAGGGTTCGCGAGGCCTATCTCGGCGAGGAAGCGGCATGATGCTGGAGGTCGCCGATCTGCACGCCTATTACGGCAAGAGCCATATCCTGCAGGGCGTCGATATGCATATCGACGCAGGCGAGGTGGTGAGCCTGTTGGGGCGCAATGGCGTCGGACGCTCCACCACGGTGAAAGCGATCATGGGCGAAGTGCCGCCGCAGGGCTCCATCAGCTTCAAAGGCAAAGGCATCGCGGGCTTGCCGAGCTACCGGATCGCGCAGCTGGGCTTGGGCTACGTTCCGGAACATCGCGATATCTTCGCCGGCCTCACGGTGCGGCAAAACCTGCTGCTTGGCATCAAGGATACCAGGCGCCCCGGCAAGTGGCGGCTCGAGGACATGCTCAAGATGTTTCCCAATCTCGCCGCGCGCGCCGATACCCCGGCCGGCGTGCTGTCGGGCGGCGAGAAACAGATGCTGACCATTTGCCGCACACTGATGGGCGATCCCGAACTCATCATGATCGACGAGCCCACCGAAGGCCTCGCTCCTCTCATCGTGCAGCAGGTCGGCGACCTCATCGCCGAAATCGCCCGTCGCGGCGTCGCCATCCTGCTGGTGGAGCAGAAGCTCGCGATCGCGATGCGGATATCGCATCGCGTCTACGTCATGGGCCATGGCTGCATCGTGTTCGAGGGCACGCCCGCGGCCTTGAAGGCGAACGAGGCCGTGCGCAAGGAATGGCTGGAAGTTTGAGAGCCTGATCGATTCTGACTGGGGCGCAGACCCACCAATTCAAAGGCGCTGGCGATTGTCCGCTTCGGCGCGCCTGCCAGACTCGAGTCGGACATCACGTGAGGTTCGAAAAACCTGCACAGCATCAGACATCCGCTCAACCCGGCCATGTTGGCTTCCGGCACGAAGCGTGCTTCAATAAGCTGCTCGATCGAGGACTAGCTATTTCCACGGGAGAGAACGGATGAAGCTCACCCGCCGTGCTGTCCTGCGTCTGGGTGCTGGGGCAACCGTGTTTCCGCTCGCCACGACGATTGTTGGGTTACAAAGTGCCAAGGCGGCCGACGTCTCGGCTGCAGGCGCTCCTCCGCTTGCTCGTCGGCTCGCCGACTATGCGCTTGGGCTGCGCTACGAGGACCTCGACCCCGCGACCATCGAGCGTGTCAAAATTCATCTGATCGATTCGTTAGGCTGCGGTGTCGCCGCCCTGAACGAACCTGCGGTGAGAATTTGCCGCGAGATCGCGCTACCGGTCGGTGGAACGTCCACCATCATCGGGACCAATCGCCGCACGACGCCTGACCTCGCTGCGTTCGCCAACGGTGCCGCCTTTCGCTATCTCGACTTCAACGACACGTATGTCGGCAAGTTTGCCATTCATCCAAGCGACAACATCGCGCCATGCCTCGCAGTGGCCGAAGCCGAGCGCGCAAGCACTCAGGAGCTGATCACGGCGATCGCTATCGCTTACGAGGTGAACTGCCGGCTCACAGATACCCTGGACATCTCGGCGCGCGGTTGGGACCCGCCCGTCTTCGGGCTCCCGGCCGTGGCGCTCGGTGCCGGACGATTGATGAAGCTCACCCAGGAACAGCTGACGCACGCCATCGGGCTCGCAATCAACGATCACATTCCGCTCGGACTGACCCGCGCGGGCGACCTGTCGGAGTGGAAAGGGATCGCGGTTGCCGAAGCGGGACGCAATGCCGTGTTCGCCGTGCGGCTGGCGCGGGCAGGACTGACCGGGCCGGCGCCGATTTTCGAAGGGAAATCCGGTGTGTTTCAGCAGATTACCGGCGTGGCTAATGTCGACGTAGTAAGCTTCGGCGGGCGTGATAGGCCATTCCGGATTCATCAGTGTATCCTGAAGCCCTATCCGGCCGTTATCTACACGCAGACCGCCATCATCGCAGCAATCGAGGTCGCCAAGGAGGTTGGCTCGCTCGATCGAATCGCGACGATTGACATCGCGACGTCACGCAGCGGTTACGAACGCACGGGCAGCGAGCCTGAGAAATGGGACCCCAAGACGCGAGAAACTGCTGATCACAGCCTTGCCTACATCACAGCGCGGGCCATGTTCGACGGCGACATCACCAACGAAAGTTTTTCGGAGCAGAAATTCCGCGACCCGGCGGTTCTGGCCTTCATGCAAAAGATCAAGGTGGCCGAAGACCCCGCGCTGACGGCGCGCACAGGCGGAGCAGTCCCAACGCGTGTGACCGCGACTCTCTCAGACGGGAAGCGGATCACACGAGAGGTCGATCACGCACCGGGCTTCGCAGCCAGACCGATGAATCGAAGCGAGGTTGAGCGGAAATTCCGTGGAAACGTGGGTAAGCGCTGGCCGAGGGAGCAGACCGAGGCGAACCTGAAGGCGCTCTGGGCGATCGATCAGACGAGCGATCTTGCCGCGCTGCTTGGCAAGTTCGTTGTGGCGTAGATCGGGACACCGCGTGTCCAGATCGTCTTCTGGATTACGATCGAGAAGGTCTGCTAATGGTCATTCGTGCCGATTTTGGCGTGTCGGCGGCATGAATGTTAGGGGGTAATCTCGGAAATGCCGGTCGTCCGGTTTTGCCGGTTGAAGGCATCGGTTTGGACGTGATTCAAGTGCCCGAACCGGACTAGCGCGAACCCGTATCCACCGCCGGACCAAGTCCGAGGGCATGCTTCGCGCGAAAGCGCGCTCTAATACCAAAGTCGATTGGAGCGGGCTGCGTCAGCCCTGCGGCAAGCGCAACCGTTGACGTGTCGGCCGCGTTGAAACAGGGTGCCCCGTGGCGGTGAACCGGGTTGATCTCGGCTGTCGCCAAACCAAGACCAAGAGCGCCGGCATACGCGCCATTTGAATAACGTCTATTCTGATCGCGAGGTCACCACCTTTGCGAAAACTAAGCGTTACGGAGGGATTGGGTGGAATACGCTTTGGAGGTGCGCGGGGTGTCACTGCGCTTTGGGGGCGTAAGAGCGCTCACCGAGGTCAGTTTTGGCGTCAACGCCGGCGAGCTGTTCTCGATTATCGGCCCCAACGGCGCCGGCAAGACCTCGATCGTCAATTGCATCTCGGGCCGCTACCGGCCGACCGAGGGTCAGTTGTTCTATCGCGGGCGGGATATCACGGCGCTGACCCCCAACGCGCGGCCCCGGCTCGGCATCGGCCGCACCTTCCAGAATCTGGCGCTGTTTCACCACATGAGCGTGCTCGACAACATCATGGTCGGGCGGCATCATTTGCTGAAGAACAATTTCATCACGGGATCGCTGTACTGGCTGACCGGCGCGAGGGCCGAGGAACTCGAGCATCGCCGCAAGGTCGAGGAGATCATCGATTTCCTCGACCTGCAGTCGGTGCGCAAGGCCACCGCCGGCACGCTTCCTTACGGCTTGCGCAAACGCGTCGAGCTGGCGCGCGCCATGGCGCTGGAGCCGCAACTGATCCTGCTCGATGAGCCGATGGCCGGCATGAATTTCGAGGAAAAGGAGGACATGGCGCGCTACATCGTCGACCTCAACGAAGAGTTCGGCATGACGGTGATGATGATCGAGCACGACATGGGCGTGGTGATGGATATTTCCCACCGTGTCATGGTGCTGGATTTCGGCCGCAAGATCGCCGAAGGCGACCCCGCCGCGGTGCTGGCCGATCCCCACGTCAAGCGCGCCTATCTCGGCGAGGAGGACGAAGTCCTGGTCGATCCCGACGATACGCCGAGCTCTGCGGAGACGGCGGCATGATGGACTATGCCGCTCGCGTCGCGCAGGCCGACACCTATCCAAAACTGCTGCGCCTCAACGCCAGGGAATATGGCGATCAGATCGCCATGCGCGAAAAGGATTTCGGGCTCTGGAGGCTTTTCACCTGGAGCGACTATCAGAGCCGGGTCCACGACTTCGCGCTCGGCCTGGTCGAGCTTGGGCTTGGCCGCGGCGACGTCATCGGCATCATCGGCGACAACCGGCCGGACTGGGTGTCGGCCGAAATCGCCACTCACGCGATTGGCGCCTTGTCGCTTGGCCTCTATCGCGACATGCTGGACGAGGAAGCCGCCTACCTCCTCGGCTATGGCGAGGCGAAGCTGGTGTTTGCCGAGGACGAAGAGCAGGTCGACAAGTTGCTCACGCTCGCCGACCGCGTGCCCAACCTCAGGCATATCGTCTATTCCGATCCCCGCGGCATGCGGAAATATGACGACCCGCGCCTGATGGCGGCCGACCAGCTCGCAGGCCTGGGGCGCGCGCGCGCCGCCCGCGAGGCCGGCCTCTACGACCACCTGGTGGATGCGACCCGCGGCGAGGACACAGCCATCCTCTGCACCACCTCGGGCACGACGGCGCACCCGAAACTGGCCATGCTGGCCGCGGGCCGGGTGCTGCGGCACTGCGCGACCTATCTTGCCTTCGACCCCAAGGGACCGGAAGACGAATACGTCTCGGTGCTGCCGCTGCCCTGGATCATGGAGCAGATCTACGTGTTCGGCAAAGGCCTGTTGTGCCGAATGAAGATCAACTTCGTCGAGCAGCCCGAAACCATGATGAACGATTTCCGCGAGATCGCGCCGACCTTCGTGCTGTTCGCGCCGCGGGTCTGGGAAGCGATCGCCGCCGACGTGCGCGCCGGCGTGATGGACTCCTCCCCGCTCAAGCAGAGCCTCTATCAACTCGGGATGAAAACCGGCCTTGCGGCACTCGCCCACGGCAAACATTCGGCCGTCGCCGACATGCTTCTGTTCCGCGCGTTGCGCGACCGGCTCGGCTTTACGCGGCTGCGTTCGGCGGCCACCGGCGGCGCCGCGCTCGGCCCCGACACCTTCAAATTCTTCCAGGCCGTGGGCGTGCCGCTGCGCACCCTATACGGCCAGACCGAAACGCTTGGCGCCTATACGCTGCACCCCAAAGGCTACGCCGACCCCGACACCACGGGCGTGGCGATGTCGGACGATATCGAGATCCGCATCGACAATCCGGATATCCATGGCGTCGGCGAGATCATGGTGCGCCACCCCAACATGTTCCTCGGCTACTACAAGAACCCGCAAGCTTCAGCTGCCGACATCACGGACGGCTGGCTGCATTCCGGCGATGCCGGCTATTTCAACGACAACAAGCAGCTCGTGGTGATCGACCGCATCAAGGATCTCGCAGAGACCGCGCGCGGCGAGCGCTTCTCGCCGCAATATCTCGAGAACAAGCTGAAATTCTCGCCCTACATCGCCGAAACGGTGGTGCTTGGCGCCGGCCGCGACGCGCTCGCGGCGATGATCTGCATCCGCTTCTCGATCGTCTCGAAATGGGCGGAGAAGAAGCGGATCGCGTTTACAACCTATACCGACCTCGCCTCGCGGCCCGAGGTCTACGCGCTGCTGCAAAACGAGGTCGAGGCGGTCAACGCAACGTTGCCGCCGGCGCAGCGGATTTCCCGCTTCCTGTTGCTCTACAAGGAGCTCGACGCTGACGACGGCGAGCTCACGCGCACGCGAAAGGTCCGCCGCAGCGTCATCAACGAAAAATACGCCGACATCATCGACGCCATCTATGGGGGAAAGCGCGCGATTCCCGTCGACACCGTGATCCGCTTCCAGGACGGCACCACCCAGCGCATCCGCACCACGCTTCAAGTGGTCGACCTCGTGCGCGAGGCACCTGTCGCGGAGGCCGCGGAATGAGACGCAATCATTCCCCACAAACGTCATGGCCGGGCATAGCCGTCCGAAGGACGGCGTCCCTTCCGCTCGCCTATGCCCGGCCATCCACGCCTTATTTGCATCGGCCAAGCAAGACGTGGATGCCCGGGACAAGCCCGGGCATGACGAATTCGAGAGCCGAGTGCGCTCATCCCACGAATAGCCGAGCGCTGCCAAAATGAACCTCCAGTTCCTGATCCAGCTTCTGGTCAACGGCCTCGTGGTCGGCACGCTCTATGGCGTGGTCGCGATGTCGTTCGTGCTGATCTACAAGGCGACGCAAGTCGTGAACTTCGCGCAGGGCGAGCTATTATTGATCGGCGCCTGGGTATGCTGGGCGCTGCTCACCAGATACGAGGTGCCGTTCTGGCTCGGCATGCCGCTAACGCTGGTGTTCATGTTCGTGTTCGGCATCGCGATCCAGATCGTGATCCTGCGGCCGATGATCGGCGAGCCGATCATTTCGGTGATCATGGTGACGATCGGACTGTCGACCGTGTTTCAGGCCGCGCTGAAATGGATTTTCGGCGTCAACCCGCAACCGTTCCCGCGGGTTTTCACCAGCCAGTCCGTGAACTTCTTGGGCCTGCAGATCCAGACCGTCTACGTCATGAGCCTGGTGGTTTCGGTGGCGATGATGATCGCCATGGCGTGGTTCTTCCGGGTTTCGAAATATGGCCTGGCGATGCGCGCCACCGCCTTCAACCAGCAGGTCGCGCAATCCCTCGGCATTTCCGTGAAAAGCGTGTTCGCGATCGCCTGGGCGATTTCGGCGACGGTCTCCGCGGTCGCGGGCGTGGTGGTGGCCGTCGTCAACGGCGTGTCGTCGGGCCTGTCCGCCTACGGCATCAAGGTGTTTCCGGCCGCCATCCTGGGCGGGCTCGATTCAATCGGCGGCGCGGTGCTCGGCGGCATCATCATCGGACTTCTCGAAAACATCGCCCAATATGTCGACAGCGAATATCTGCACTGGGGCAATCTGTACGAGATCGCGCCATTCTACGTGCTGATCATCATCCTGATGATCAAGCCTTACGGCCTGTTCGGCACCAAAGACATCGAGCGGGTGTAACCTCTTATGGCCAGTCCTTCTCTCATTCCCTCCGGCGACTTCCGCAGTTCCTACGCGGCCGACACCACGATTTTTCCGACCACAACCAGCCGCAACTTCGCGATTCTCGGCGTCATCGCCATCTGCTTCGCGCCGATGATCCTCCCCAATTACTGGCTCAGCATCTCGATCCAGGTCGGCATCTTTGCCATCGCAGCGCTGGGCCTCAACATCCTCGTCGGCTTCACCGGCCAGATCTCGATCGGCCACGCCGCGTTCTTTCTGCTGGGCGCCTTCACCTCAGCCTACATCTCGAACAACCTGCCGATCCCGGTGTTCTTCGCGATTCCGCTGGCGGGCGCGGTGACGGCGCTGGTCGGCCTGATCTTCGGCGTGCCCGCGGCGCGGCTGAAGGGGCTCTATCTCGTGATCGCGACGCTGGCCGCGCAATATATCCTGCTCGATTTCTTCTCGCGCGCCGACTGGTTTTCCGGGGGCTCGGTGCCGGCCAGCGCCAATCCGTTCTCGATTTTTGGCTACACCTTCCGCGGCGACAAGCAATATTTCTACGTGGTGCTGGCCTATCTAGTGGTCAGTTTTCTGCTGGTGACCAATCTGATGCGCACGCGCGACGGCCGCGCGCTGGTCGCGATCCGCGATCACTACCTTTCGGCGGAGATCATGGGCATCAACCTGACCAAATACCGCACCTTGTCGTTTGGGCTGGCGGCGTTCTTTGCCGGGATTGCCGGCGCGCTCTATGCCCACTATCAGCTCGTGGTCTCCAACGAAGGGTTCGGTATCGAGCGCTCGATTCTTTTCCTGGCGATGATCATCATCGGCGGCACCGGTTCGATCATGGGCACGCTGATGGGCACCGCCTTTGTGGTGCTGCTGCCGGAATCCATGGAGTGGCTCAGCGCGGGGCTTAAGGGCTCGGCGATCGATAAGGCGCTGTCGCTCAACAACAACATCACCTTCCTGCGCGAGATCGCGATCGGCCTGATCATCATCGCATTTCTGATGTTCGAGCCGGACGGGCTGGCCCATCGCTGGCGGCAGATCAAGACCTACTGGAAACTCTACCCGTTTTCGCATTGAGGTTGGGGCGGGACTGACTACAATAGGCTCAACAAGGAAAATCGGAGGAACTGCCCATGACCATGAAATCCGTGCTCGGTACCGTTTCGCTGGCACTCTTGCTCGGCGGTGCCGCGTCCGCGGCGCAGGCCCAGATCGCCATCGGCCACCTTGCCGATTATTCCGGCGCGACGTCGGACGTCGGCACGCCCTACGCGCAGGCCGTTGCCGACACCTTTGCCTGGATCAACAAGAATGGCGGTATCGGCGGCAAGCAGCTCAACGTCGACAGCAACGATTACGGCTACCAGGTGCCCCGCGCGGTCGCGCTCTACAAGAAGTGGTCGGCGCCCGACAGCAAGGTCGCGGCGATCATGGGCTGGGGCACCGCGGATACCGAGGCGCTGACCGGCTTCGTTGCCCAGGACAAGATTCCCTATATTTCCGCCTCGTATGCGGCGGCGTTGACCGACCCGGAAGGCCTCAGCGGCAAAGCAAAGCCCTCGCCCTACAATTTCTTCTACGGCCCGAGCTATTCCGACGCGATGCGGGCGTTGGTAACCTGGGCGGCTGAGGACTGGAAGGCAAAAGGCAAGCCCGGCAAGCCCAAGTTCGTCCACATGGGAGCCAATCATCCCTATCCGAACGCACCGAAGGCGGCTGGCGAAGCGCTCGCGGCCGAACTCGGCTTCGATGTGCTGCCGCCGATCGTGTTTGCACTGACGCCCGGCGACTACAGCGCGCAGTGCCTAAGCCTGAAGAGTTCCGGCGCCAACTATGCCTATCTCGGCAACACAGCCGCATCAAACATCTCCGTGCTGAAGGCCTGCAAGACTACCGGCGTAGACGTTCAATTCCTGGGTAATGTCTGGGGCATGGATGAGAACGCAGCCAAGACCGCTGCCGACGCCGCCAATGGCGTCGTCTTCCCGCTGCGTACGACAGTTACCTGGGGCGGCAATGCGCCGGGCATGAAGACGGTGATGGAAATCTCGAAAATTTCCGACCCGACCGGCAAGGTATATCGCCCGGTCCACTATATCGCCGGCGTTTGCAGCGCGCTCTATGCGAAGGAAGCCATCGAGTGGGCCGCCAAGAACGGCGGCGCCACCGGCGAGAACGTCGCCAAGGGCTTCTATCAGAAGGCCAACTGGGTGCCGGCCGGCATGGACGGCGTCTGCAACCCCTCGACCTGGACCGACAAGGACCATCGCGGCACGCTCAAGGTCGACCTCTATCGCGCGAAGATCTCCGGCTCGACCGACGGCGATCTCAACGAGCTGATGGCCAAGGGCACCATCAAGCTCGAAAAGGTCAAGACCGTCGAGCTGCCGCGCAAGCCGGAATGGCTGGGGTGGTGATCTGGAGGTTGCCTGAAGAGCGCGCCGCATCTTGCGCTGTCTTCCCCGCGAAAGCGGGGATCCAGCACGCCACGGCCTCTCGATCGATCACAGGCGTCCCTGGAATACTGGGTCCCCCGCCGGAGCCTGTCATCCGGCCGGCCAAGGGCCGGACCGGTTGGCGGGGGACGACAACGGTGGGCCGGAAATGACCGACACCGACACGACACGCGCGATGCCCCGCAGCGCTGCTAACGCGGCCCCTCTCCTTTCCGTCCGCAACATCGAGGTGGTTTACGACGACGTCATCCTGGTGCTGCGCGGCTTGAGCCTCGAGGTACCCCAAGGCGCGATCGTGGCGCTGCTCGGGGCCAACGGCGCGGGCAAGTCGACCACGCTGAAGGCGATCTCGGGGCTACTGAAGACCGAAGACGGCGAAGTCACCCGCGGGGAAATCATTTTCAACGGCGAGCGCATCAACGGCATCGATCCCGACAAGATCGTTCGCCGCGGCATCTTTCAGGTGATGGAGGGCCGCCGCATCATCGCCGACATGACGTCGCTGGAGAATTTGCGGCTCGGCGCCTTCACCCGCTCAGACAACGAGGTCGGCGCCGACATCGACATGGTCTTCAACTATTTCCCGCGCCTGAAGGAACGCACGGGGCTCGCCGGCTATCTCTCCGGCGGCGAACAGCAGATGCTGGCGATCGGCCGCGCGCTGATGGCGCGGCCGAAGATGATCCTGATGGACGAGCCGTCGATGGGCTTGTCGCCGTTATTGGTCAAGGAAGTGTTCGCCATCATCAAGGCGATCAACCGCGACCTCGGCGTCACCATCCTCTTGGTGGAGCAGAATGCGCGCGCGGCGCTTTCGGTCGCGCGCCACGGCTACATCATGGAGCAAGGCAAGGTGGTGCTCGACGGCACGGCGGACGAATTGCGCGACAATGAGGACGTCAAGGAATTCTATCTCGGCGGCGCCGGCGACCAGCGCAGGAGTTTCAAGAATTTGAAGAGCTTTAAGCGGCGGAAGCGGTGGCTTTAGGATTGCGGCATCTCCGTCGTCATGCCCGGCCAAAGCAGTCAAGCTTGCGCAGACTGCGTAGACTTGTCTGCGCTGCCAGGCATCCGCGTCTTTTGTCGCATGGACGCGAGAAAGACGTGGATGGCCGGGCAAAGGCGAGCGGAAGCGACGCCGTCCTTCGGACGACTATGCCCGGCCGTGACGACCTAAAACGGATGGACCGCCGATGACTGACCACTACGACACCCGCGAGACCCGCGACCCCTCCCAGCGCGAGGCGGAGCTGTTCTCGCGGCTGCCGGAGGTGCTGCGCAAGGCAATGGTCGCCCCCGCCTATGCCGCGCACCTTGGGGGCGTCGACCCTGCGGAGGTCACCAGCCGGGCAGCGCTGGCGGCACTCCCAGTGCTACGCAAGGCGGACCTGCCTGCCCTGCACAAGGCTGCGCCACCCTTCGGCGGCTTGGTCGCCGGGGCGCCTGGCTCGTTCGGGCGCCTGTTTACCTCACCCGGACCGATCTTCGAGCCTGAGCCCGCCCACGCCGACCCCTGGCGCGGCGCGCGGGTGCTGTTTGCTGCGGGATTCCGCCCGGGCGATATCGTGCTCAACACCTTCAGCTATCATTTGACGCCCGGCGGCTTCATCTTCGACGCTTCCGCGCGCGCGCTGGGCTGCGCGGTGATTCCGGCCGGCCCCGGCAATGCCGAAGCGCAATTCGAGCTGATCGAGGCCTTTTCCCCGCTCGGCTATTGCGGCACCCCCGATTTCCTCAAAATCCTGCTCGATGCGGCCGCAAGCGCCGGCCGCGATGTCTCCTCGATCAGGCGCGCGCTGATATCAGGCGCGGCATTTCCGAAGTCGCTGCAGGAGGAAATAAAACGACGCCGCATCGATGCCTATCAGTCCTTCGGCACCGCCGATCTCGGCCTGATCGCCTATGAGACGAAGGCACGCGAAGGCATGGTCGTCAACGAGGATCTGATCGTGGAAATCGTCCGGCCCGGCACCGGCGATCCCGTCACCGAGGGCGATGTCGGCGAAATCGTCGTCACCTCGCTCGACCCCGACCACCCCTGGATACGGCTTGCGATCGGCGACCTGACAGCGGCCCTGCCCGGCACGAGCCCCTGCGGCCGCACCAATATGCGCATCAAGGGCTGGATGGGCCGCGCCGACCAGACCACCAAGGTCAAGGGCATGTTCGTCCGCCCCGAACAGGTCGCCGAAATCGCCAAGCGCCACCCCGAACTAGGACGGCTGCGGCTGATGGTGACGCGCGAGAACGAGCAGGATGCGATGACGCTGAAATGCGAATGCGGCGCGGCGGACGATGCGCTTCGAGATGCCATCGCCTCGACGCTGCGTGCCGTGACGAAGCTCGGCGGTGGTGTCGAGCTGGTTTCGCCGGGAAGCCTGCCGAATGACGGCAAGGTCATTGCGGATGAGCGGGGTTAGTCGTTTGAGTATGTCGTTGAAAAAACGTGGATTTCTTGCAACAAATTAGCCGAAATCAAGCGTTTTACTTGATCTACTTTAAGTAGTTTACTAATATAAATTACAACTTTCATCATAGGCTCTTCGCAAATTTGCGTCGCGAGAACGCGCGGGTGATCGCACCAGGAGCGCTCCGGTTCGCCTTGCTGAAGACGAACGGGGCTCGTGCCCACTCGCAACCTTGGTGTCGTTGTTGCGCGACATGCTGCGAAGCAGTCAACCCTTCTTGACCAACGGGCAAGCGCTCTCCTTCAGGGGACGAAACGCCTCGTCACCCGGGATCACCGCACGCAGCTTGTAGTAATCCCATTCGCCCTTCGATTCCGAGGGCTTCTTGACCTCGTACACATACATGTCGTGCACCATGCGGCCGTCCTCGCGGATGCGGCCATTCTTAGCGAAGAAATCGTTGATCGGCATTTCACGCATTTTGGCCATCACGGCTTTGGCGTCGTCGGTCCCTGCCGCCTCGACAGCCCTCAGATAATGCATTGTGGATGAGTAATCGCCGGCATCGCCCATATGCGGCGGACGCTTCATGCGTTCGAAGAAGCGCTTCGACCACGCCCGGGTTTCGTCGTCACGATCCCAGTAGAAAGCGTTGGTAAGCACGAGGCCCTGCGCCGTTTCAAGCCCAAGGCTCTTGATGTCGGTGATCCAGACCAGAAGTCCGGCGAGCGTCTGCCCGTTTTTCTGGATGCCGAACTCCTGCGCCGCCTTGACGGCATTTACGAAGACCGTGCCGGAGCCCGCGAGTCCTACCACCCTGGCCTTGGAAGCCTGCGCCTGCAAAAGGAAGGAAGATTGATCCGACGTCTCGATCGGGTAGCGCGAGGCGCCAAGCACCTGGCCGCCCAATGCCTTGATCACCGCCGTGGTGTCGGCTTCGAGCGCATGGCCGAACGCGTAATCGGCGGTGAGGAAATACCAGGTCGTTCCGCCGGCCTTCATCATCGCAGTACCGGTGCCCTTCGCGAGCGAATAGGTGTCGTAAGCATAGTGAATGCTGTTCGGCGTACAGGAATCGCCAGTGAGCCGCGACGCGCCCGATCCGTTGATGATGGCGATGCGGTCCTTCTCCTTGGCAAGCTGCGACACGCTGAGCGCGATCGAGGAGTTGATCAGGTTTGCGATCATGTCGACCTTGTCGACGTCGTACCATTTGCGCGCAATGCCGGACGCAATGTCCGGCTTGTTCTGGTGATCCGCGACGATCAGTTCGATCGGTTTGCTGAGCACCTTGCCGCCGAAATCCTCGATCGCCATGCGCACGGCGGTGACCGCGCCTTCGCCGGACTCGTGCGAAAACTGGCCGGACATATCGGTCAGCACGCCGATCTTCACCACATTGTCGGAGACGCCATCGGCGAGTGCTTCCACCGATGCGAGCGCGGCCGTCACGGCCAGTGAAAATGCCAGCGCGGTTCGACGAATGGTTGCCATGACGTGCCTCCAAATTGCTTTGAGTGAACGGGGTGGGTTTCCACTCTGTTTTTATAACATGCATAACTAGACTTTCTTTCCTTTGTAAGTCAATCCGGCTGGTGTAGGATGGGTTCTAGTTGATGGCGGCACGCCGTTCCCGCGAAGGCTGAACCATGACCAAGACATTGCGCGGCGGCGCATCGTGCGATCCCACGATACGAACAGAAGCGTGATGGCGCGCACCGCAACGGCGAAGATCAATCCGGGACCGGCGGACGCCGCCCTCCACTCGCCCAGGGCCTCCGGCCCGGCGGGGGGCGAGCGAAACTGTTCCGTCGCGCGCACGCTCGACATCGTTTCGGACGCCTGGGCGTTCCTCATCATCCGCGAAGCCTTCTTCGGCACACGGACGTTCGAGGCGTTTCGTTCTGCGCTCGACATTCCGCGCGCCACGCTGACCGACCGGCTGCGAAAGCTGACGCGGCTGCAAATCTTCCGTCAGGTCGCCGCCGAGACCGGACAGCGCAAGGAATACCGGCTCACCAAAATGGGCTTCGATCTCTATCCGAGCTTCATCGCACTGATGCAGTTCGGCGACCGCTGGCTTTCCGTCGGCAAGCGAGCGCCGCTGGTGCTGATTCACCGCGCCTGCGGCTGCGAGAGCCATCCCATCGTTGCCTGTTCGCAATGCCTGGCCGAACTGGAAGCGCGCGAGGTGCATTATCGCGACGGATCCGGCGCGGGGCGTAGGCCGGCCAAGCCCGGCCGCAATACGAGGCGCGCCTCCGACGTCAGCCGCTTCATGCAGGGACGGCCAAGCTCCGTCTCGCGCGCGCTTCAGATCATCGGCGACAAATGGAGCTTCATGGTTGTTCGCGAAGGCTTTTTCGGCAATCGCCGGTACGACCGGATCCAGACGGAACTTGGCATTGCCCCGAACATCCTGACCGACCGCCTGTCGCGCCTCGTCGCGCGCGGGATCTTTCACCGGCGTCTCTACCAGCAGGCGCCCGAGCGCTACGAATATTTGCTGACCGACATGGGCCGCGATCTCTACGGATCGTTTGTCGCGATGCTGGCCTGGGGCGACCGCTGGCTCGCCAAGGGAAAGCCGCCACTGTTCCTGCGTCACACCAAATGCGACCACGATTTCCAGGCCTCTGTTATCTGCAACGAATGCCGCAAACCGATCGTCGCCGCCGACATGCAATATCGCCTCAACTACGATCCAAGGGATTACAACGCCCTGGGGCCGAGGTCGGTCGGCTAGGGCTCATCCCGCTTCAAGGCTTCTACCAGCTTGAACCGCATGATTTTACCTGAGCCCGTGCGCGGGATTTCCGAAACAATGTGGATCGCTTCCGGAATCTTGTAGGATGACAGGCTCACCCGGCAGTGTGCCAACAGCGATTCAACGTCGAGCTCGTTCTTTTCGGCGACCACGAACAGATACGGCACCTCGCCAAGCGTCGCGTGCGGCACGCCGACCACCGCGCAATCGATCACCTGATGATGACGGATTGTCACTTCTTCGATTTCTGCGGGCGCGATGTTCTGTCCGCCCCTGATGATTAATTCCTTGATGCGGCCGGTGATCGTCAGATAGCCGTTGGGATCAGATTTCGCGAGGTCACCAGTATGGTACCAGCCCTTTTTCAGCGCTGACGCAGTTTCCACGGGTTTGTTGTGATAGCCTTGCATGAGGTTGGGACCACGAACGATCAATTCGCCCTCGATACCTAACGGTAAATCTTCAACCGTGATCGGATCGACGATCCGCACCGCCAGGCCCGGCACCGGAAGCCCGCAAGATCCCATGATGCGCGTT
>Ga0193751_1000090_pt1 | contig 79834 bp, 76 predicted proteins | sample L1c2metaG_FD_143050 | JGI IMG/M metagenome (GOLD analysis project Ga0193751, IMG submission 143050) | Soil microbial communities from a riparian zone of the East river system, Colorado, United States - L1c2 | ecosystem: Environmental > Terrestrial > Soil > Riparian zone | place: USA: East River...
AGGGCTGAACTGCTGAAATTTGCCAAGCCGTTGTTGTGGATAAAGGTCCCGCCTGTATGCGTGAAGTCGCCTCTGAAAGTGGTAGTGCCCGAAGAAGCCGTGAAATTGCCGCCGGAGAGAGTGAACTTGTTGAAGGCGACCACACTGCCGGAGACAGCAACGTCTCCGGCAGTCCAAGTGATCTTGTCAGTCCCTGCTGTCGTGAATCCATATGTCTGGAACGTGAGAGTTCCTGAAGATTTGGTCGAGCTCCAAAGTGATACGGAGCTGACATCGCCAACAGACTTGTTTATCGTCTGAGTCCCTGTTCCATTGAAGACAACGTTCGCATAGAGCGTACCCGCACCAGTACTAAAGCTGAAGTTGCCGGCCACGGCGATCGTGAAGTTGTCGGTCGCGCTCGGCGAGCCAAGGCCCCAGCCACCGCTTGCCCCACTTGGATCCAGATTCTGCACGGAAACGGTGGGATTGAGACTATTGTGGCTCGAAACGGCGAAGGACCATCCGTCGCCAGCATGCGACATCCGCATCGTGCCCGCGACGTTGAAACTCTGGTCGATGAAAAGCGTGACATTGTTGCCGCCGTTTTTCTCGAACGTCAAGTCATAGAAAGTCACGCCGGCGGCCGCTAAGGTCAGGGCTGAACTGCTGAAATTTGCCAAGCCGTTGTTGTGGATAAAGGTCCCGCCTGTATGCGTGAAGTCGCCTCTGAAAGTGGTAGTGCCCGAAGAAGCCGTGAAATTGCCGCCGGAGAGAACGAATGTTCCGTTAAAGGTCGTAGCCGCGGCCGAGGTTACCGTGAAATTGCCTCCGGCCATGTTGAAATTACTTGCGCCGACCGTGAGAGCAGCAGATTGGGTGATGGTGGCGGTGTAGGAGGATTTAATGTCGATGCCACCGACCGATAGTACACCGTCAATGGCTGCATTAGTGTTGCCTCCGCTATCGAAGGTAGCGATGTCCCCTGCGCCAGGCACTGTGGTGCCACCGTTAAGTCCCCCCGAAGATGCCGACCAGTATAAGTTGTTGGAAAAAGAACCGTTCGCAGGACCGATCCAGAATTTGACGGCAGCTTCCGCGGAGGAGGGCCATACAAACAAAGCTCCGAGAAAAACTGCGAATAACAAAAAGTGTGTTGACCTGTTTTTAAGCAGAGAGATAAAAAAGTTTTTCGTGTTCACACTCATTGCATGGTAATTCTGTTAATAGGATTAATTGTAGCAATATGAGAGGAGCATAGCAAAAAATTTTTTGTATTTATTGACACATTGCCACTGCTAGAGCAGAACAGCTTTTATACGTCTAATGCCTTGTGCTATAGCTTCTTCTTTCTGAATCTTGAATTGGCCAAGTTCTTTAGTATTTACAACATGTGGACCGCCACAGAATTCTTTGCTGACAGCCTCATAATGCTCGCCCGGACCAATAAAATATACCGAAACAATATCAGGATATTTCGCCCCAAATTCCATTTCTGCCCCTATTTTTTCAGCGAGATGCCGCGGAAGCTCCCTGCGCGTAACCACCAAGCATTGTTTTATTTTTTCATTAACCCAATCTTCAACTTTCTTTTTTTCTTCTTCTGTTAGTTTATGATCATAAAGGAAATCTATACGCAATCTCTCTTCATTAATATTGCTCCCTCGTTGTTTTACATCGGGACCAAGAATTGCCTTAAGAGCCGCTAGAAGCAAATGATGCGCTGTGTGGAGTTTTATTGTTTTTTCATTATGGTTTGCCAGTCCTCCCTTAAACATTCCTCCCGAAGTGGCGCGAGATTGTTCTTGGTGCTCTTTAAGAGCTTTATTAATTTCTTCTTCATCTACCCTGAATCCCATTTTTTTTGCAACACCTATCATTAAATCAATCGGATATCCGAAAGTTTCAAAAAAGCTGTATATGTACAAACCGGAAGCCGTATTTTTATCCTTTAAAATAGGTATATCCCCCTTTTTTTTAATCACACCAAGTTTGGTTGCCTCAAGATCTAAACGATATGTCTCAATTCCATCAAGAGGTTTGTCAAATAATTTTTCTTCTGCTTTGGAAACTGCCAGAATGGTATCCAGTTTTTCGCCAATTTCAGGGTAATTTTTATCGTAAATTTTAGATATTATTTTTATAAGTTCAATCCAAAAATCATCAGGAAGTTCCATCATCCAAGCTTTAGTAAAAACTCTCCGCAGAAGGCGACGTAATATGTATCCGCGACCGGTATTCGAAGGCGTAACACCGTCCGTAATCATAAATACTGATGTGCGAAAATGGTCGGCAATAATTCTGGCCGATCGCTCGTCATAATTTACCGAGTTTTTTTGTATAAATTGCATTATTACCTCAAACAAATCCGTCTCATAGACGCTTTTCTTTTTTTGCACAGTAGCCAGCAGTCTTTCAAAACCCATTCCTGTGTCAACGCCTAATATATCTAATTTTTTAAGCTTTACTTCACCTCTATCCAACTGTTCGCGCGAACCATCGCAAAAATATTCATTGAAAACTATATTCCAAATCTCGACATCCACTCCGTCAGCATACTTGCAATAAATCTCGGTGGTTGGTCCGCAAGGCCCGGAGCTTCCGGTCGGCCCCCAGAAGACATCTGCGCCCTCCGCGCGAATATCTTTTACGCCGAGTCCCGCCCAAATATCTTTTGATTCTTCATCTCTGCCCACTGCGCCCTCTCCTTTATAAAAAGTCACGTAGGAAATTTCCAATTTTAATTCTTTGGTAATAAATTCATAAGCATAATTTATAGCTTCCTTTCGGCCATATCCGCCAAAAGAAAAATTGCCCAGCATTTCAAAAAAAGTTACGTGCGTCGCATCACCGACTTCATCGATGTCGACCGTGCGGACACATTTTTGCACAGTAATGACATTTTTTGTTCCAAAATCACGGATAGCATTTTCCGGAGCTGTATAATAATGTTTGAACTGCTGCATTCCGGCCGTGGTAAATAAAACGGTCGGATCGGCTGGAATCAGGGAAGAAGAAGGGATTATTTTATGCCCCTCCCCGAGCGAGGCGGGTCCACCGATTTTAGCAGTCACAGCACCTTTCCCAGAAAAAAATTTTACAAATCTTGACCTAATTTCATCTGATTGCATCTTACATCTGTTTATTTAACCACTTTCGGCTGACCATCATCGCCAGAGTATTTCATGATCGGCTTTTCCAGCTTATTAACTATAATCATAACAAATAGGACAAGCGCAGTAGTGACAATAGCTAAGTCGTAAAATCCAAAACCTGATGCCATGCCTATACCGGCAGTAACCCAAAGTCCGCCGGCCGTCGTCAGACCCAAAAGTCTATTCCCTTGCAGAATAATCGAGCCGGCGCCCAAAAATCCTATACCGACAATTACTTGGGAAGCAATTCTGGTCGGATCCATCCCTCCTAAATTCCCGTATTTAAGACCTATCATTTCAGAAATTATGATAAAAACTGCTGAACCGAGAGATACCAGGGCATGCGTCTTCATACCGGCTTCCTTGTGCACCATAATTCTCTCCACTCCGATTAACATTCCGAGTCCCACGGCTACCGCTAACCTTAGAATAATTTCGCCATTTTGAGATAAAAATTGAGGCATATACTTATTATATAACAAAATTTTAAAAATGCCACGATATTTGCTAAATGAATTTTCTGTTTTCGCCCTTTTGGGCTCATCAGGCTAGATGCGCATCTCGCTAACAGTGGGGCGATTGGAATATATCTTTCGCCCCCGCATTCATTCATCTTTCGGAGGTTAGGTTACTTGCATTGAATTGAGAACTTCCTCAACTCCCTGCCACCACACCTCCACAAACTTCTCTCTGATAGATGGATGGGAAGAGCTTTGCTTCATTGCCTCCTCCGTCCATTTACCAGTTCCAATCCCCAGTTGATCCCGGATTTCACTATTCCTCAAGAAATCGTGTAGTTCCCCGAGAAACCTAACACATTCCATAAAGGACTCCTTTTCAGGCTGTGTAAATCCTTTAATCAGCCTGCCACTAATAGTCGGTTCCCAACCGCCAGCATAATCAATCACAACCGACACTTCTGATTCAGGAATTGCTCGACAGCCTTGAGTGATTAGTTTTGTTAATGCATCTGTCCGGATGAACATTATCTTGCTGACTCCCTTTTGCCAATCTTCCATGCCTCCAATTTCTGTCACGACACTTACTTCATTACTGAAGCTGTGTACAAACTGACCCATCCACACGAACGCATTCCAAGCATAGTGGTTATCGGAGACGATTTGAATTTGCGATTTCATTTTTATTCCTTTGTTTAGTTTAAGTTTTCTTACAAGATAGCAACCAAGAAAAGTTAATTTTCTAAGTTATTATCCTGCAAGAAAATAAGGAACATGGAAGGAACAAAGATGTAACTCTCGGTAATAGCATATCATAAAATAGTAAAGCTGTCAACCATTAATCTGGCCTTATTTTATGACTTATTTCACAACTCCCCCGCCAAGACAGATATCTTTATTGTAAATAACACAGGACTGACCGGAAGCGACTAAAACCGGCTTTTTAAAAATTATTTCGGCTTTTGTTTTATTCGTAATTTTAATCCTGCAAGGTAAAAATTCTCCGTGATAGCGAATCTGGGCGCTGTAGGTTTTATCTGGCAGAGGAGTCTCTGAAATCCAATTCGTATTCACAATATTAAGGCGAGGATTTAAAAAATTTAAGGAGCCGTGTCGGTCCCCTGTCCTCTTCCCTCCGAGGGCGAAGGCGGGAAAATTTTTTAAATCTTCGCCTTGTGAAACTATTAAAATATTTTTCTTGACATCTTTCCCGACAACATAATAAGCCCCGTCATTAGGACTCTTTTGGGTAATAGTAAAACCATGCCGCTCTCCAAATGTACTGAAAGATACGCCCTGGTGATATCCTATTATTTCACCCTTTTCATTCATGACCTTTCCCATTTTACTCCTTATGTAATGTTTTAAAAAAATTTTTAAGTCTATATCGCCCAAAAAGCAGATACCTTGGCTATCCTTCTTTTCCGCTACCGGCAGACGAAATTTCTTCGCCAAGCTGCGAACCTCTGTCTTTTTCATATGCCCGACTGGAAATAAAATTTTCTTTAGTTGCTCTTGTCGAAGAGTCCAGAGAAAATAACTTTGGTCTTTTGAGTGATCCTTCCCCTTCATCAGATGAAAAATTGAAGAATTTAAGGAGCCGTGTCGGTCCCCTGTCCTTTTGACTCCGAGGGCGAAGGCGGGAAAATTCTTCAAGTTTTCATTAGATGCGTAATGCCCCGTCGCGATATAGTCTGCTCCCATAGCAAGAGCTTTTTTCAAAAATGCGCCAAATTTTACTTCTTTATTGCACATTACGTCGGGGTTAGGAGTCCGCCCGGCTTTATATTCCCGGATCATATAATCTCCAACCTCTTTTTTATAGACATCTTCAAAGTCAAATGTCAGAAACGGAATATTTAAATGCGCGGACACACGCATCGCATCTCTTCGCTCTTCCTCCTCGTTACAAGATAAAAAATCGGGGTGCCACGTTTTAATAAAAACTCCGACAACGCCGTAGCCTGCCCGCTGCAGCAGAGCCGCGGAGACCGCAGAATCAACGCCTCCGGAAAGCCCGACAAATACAATCTTTTTTTTCATTTTAAATACATTAACACATTCCGCTCGTGGAGAGAAAACGACGTAGCGTAGTGAATATTTCCATCTTTGTCGTGGAGATAATAAAGATAAGACGATTTTTGCGGATAGATGGCTGCTTTTATAGCTTGCAGACCAGGGTTATTGATCGGATTACTGGGTAAGCCTTTAATTTTGTATGTTTCAGGCGCTACATCCACTTGCAGAGGAATATCCATCGCCAATCTTTTCCACAGGATACCGGAAATAAATCCCCTGTCTTTCTCCCCTTTCGCTTCTCCTTCAATCAGGGAAGCCATGATAATGATATCCTTCTCTGACTTGAGAGATTGAGCAATCTCAGGTTCAAGCACTTGCATTTTTTTCTCAAAGTTTTCTCTCATCGACTTTATTACATCTTGCTCCTTATCATTAGTCAGAAAAAAATAAGTATCGGGAAAAAGATAACCTTCCTGCTCTTTTGCAACGTCTAGAAATTTAGTTTTATTGAAATTAGACAATTTGGCAGCGAAAGCATCGGCAATTTGAGATACATTAAACCCTTCCGGAATGGTAACGACAGTGGGCGCGATATGGTGCTCGCCATTTGCTATACGCCTCGCTATTTCATAGACCGGCAATTTATCTTCGAAATAATAGTCGGAATATATCACATTTTTGTCATGACCGAAAATTGTCACTAATGCTTCAAAGACTACTCTGGAACGCACGATATGATTCTCTTTTAGTTTCAAAGACACGCTTCGCAAACTGTTTCCATGTTCGATTCTAAATATAGTTCCAACTGGAAAATCCGGCGGCGGCGAGAAAAGGAAGAGGAAAGAGAAATAAAAGAATACCAAAAACGCAACGACGCCGACTATCTGCCTGCTCCCTGAAAAAAAATTCGTCATATTTTACATCGGCAAATTTGTCGGCGGAGAAGCCTCCTTAGATTCGATACGCTCTAAAGTTGGCACTTTTAATATCTGGCCTGGGAAGTGCCACATTGTCGCTATTTCTTCCGTGTTTAAAACAAAAGTATGTGGATGAAAGTATGCCTTAATAATAGAGTCTACAGTAAAAACTTCAGGAATCGGCCAGCGAAAATGAGGTTTGGAGAAAATCTTTTGTCTGAGAGCTTCGTGGAAAAAAGAGCGTTCTCTGTATTCCCGGAGCATTCTGTTGGCTAAAAGCATTACTGTCTCCTTCGAGGCGGTAAATATGCCGCTATAAGCATCCCCCTGAGTACTATTATGACGCGACAGCTGATTACAGTCGGGCTTCGCATATTGACGCCAAATTAGGCGAAGATTTCTTCTACTACTCATGCTGAATGCTTCTTTTTTCGCTGCATAGAATACCCTTATTCCAGTTTCAAAACCGACTTTGCCAGTTTTGGCGGTCATTGCCGTTGTAACGTTATCAAAAAATTTTGGAGCACGTACCTCTTTTGATCGTGAGCCATCGTCGTTTATCCTTATATTGGTGTAGGGCTTGAGTAGTCTCTTTAACTCTTCTAGTGATTCTTCTATCCAATCATGTTTGCCAAACCAAGTGCCATGCGTATGCCACGTCTTCTTTGAAGGTGTAATGACGATTTGAGACCACATTTGTTCTCCTGGACCAAGCGAACCGAAAAGCTCCACTACCGGAGAAATAGGGTCAACCTTATATTCTTCTTTTGGGTCTTCATCCAGTCCGAAATCAACGTAAGTCTTAATTGGATAGGCTTCATGTTTTTCCAATTTGAATTCACAACCCCAGCCATTCCAGGCGCTATTTTTTGAAATTTCATCTACCGCCAGCGTATAATCCTCTACCTCTTTGATTTGCGCTTGGGGATATTGGGCGTACATTTGGGTTTCGATCAGACCCCGAACGCGCGTCGGTGTACGGATGTAAAAATGCACCTGTCCTTCAATTGACGCAATTTCTAAGGAAAACCAAAACCAAACCGCTCCTTGCCAATATTCTTCCTTGCCGCCTTTGTTGCTCATATGGTAAAGGGCGTTGGTGATGAAAAGTTCCATTGCTTTGGGGCTCCGCAGAACATCGCGCGGAGGGATGATCTCGAGCAGTACAAAATCAATGCCGGAAATAAAATCCTGCTGGATGTAATGAAGCCAGAAGATCCAAGCAATTCGGCCGAGAATGATAACACCAATGAGAGGCAAAAGCTCACGGATAACATCATAGAGCAAGTTATAATGCCAAAGCACAAGGGCTAGAATTATAACAAAAAGCCAAGGCCAATATTCTTTTATAGCATTTTCTGCTTCGTCCAATAACTCAGACATTCCTACATTTTATCTAAATCACGCTGTAAAGTCCACTTTTATTCTTCTTGAAATATTTCGAGTTCGCCAGGTTCACTAAAATAGTATTTTTTTTGAAATATCTCTCCTTATTTACTTTTTGAATTATCAGTTCCCTCCTAAGTGGTCCTTCCCTTCCGAGTATATCCGCGATAACTTCACGAGCAATGCCTTTCTTGTATCCCCACTCAGAGAGTGCATACATCCCCCGGCCAACCAGAACAAACCGGGGATCTTTGATAAGTTCATTATGACAGGTGGCATAGTGAATTTTTTTGTTAAAAGTTTTCCCGATAGCATCGGCCACTTCTCTAAAATGCATGGGCGAACCGCTCTTTCTCATTACCAGATAGGCATAATCTTTTACCCCGCGAACCCGGATATTTGGCGAACTCGCTTTACCCCACTCACCCAGGGGATTTTTCGCCATCTTTTTAGACATCGAAAGCCACCTGCGAACCATTTCATCATCTCGATATTCAAGAGCTACATCTTTTATATGCTCCAGAAACTTTTTAATCATTTCTGTTTCCGGCACCAGGTCTTCTTCATTCAGGCTTGCGTAAAGTTTTCGGAGAGCTTCATGAACCCTTTCAGTCATCTCGTCATCTATGGAAAAGCGGGAATGAAAGTGATCATCTTCCCGGTGCTTTTTGAAAGCATCTCCTAACGTTAAGAAAAAATTAATATGGTTCTGGGTTGCCTTATCTTTTGAAATATAAGGCAATAATTCGTGTTCAGCGACCACTGACCCCAGCTTTCGCAGTAATTGCTTAAGTTCGTCAAATACTGCCTGTTCCGCCCGATACACACTGGACTTTTTAATAAAGGAAAGAGCCGCGTCTTCAATTTGACGGACACGCTCCCTGGTAATGTTATATTTCTTGCCAATTTCTTCGAGAGTTTTTTTTTCTCCGAGTGCCGTTAAGCCGAAACGATTTAAAATAACATCGGATGCGCGAGGAGCAAGCTGGGAAGTTATTTTGGCCGTGACTTTTTTGGGTTTGAAAGATATTGTTGACATTTTTTTACTTGTCCCGCAGCGGGCTAAATGCTCTTCTACTGGGATATTAATTCTTCTTTATAATCAAGCTCGAAGCATGCTTTTTTCGATCTATCTCGCTTAAATACTTTTTTCGAAGTCGTACGGATTTCGGAGTAATTTCTAAATATTCGTCGCTCTGCATCACTTCGAGGCCTCGTTCGATATTCAAAGTAAAAACAGGGTTTAAAGTGATTGCCTCGTCGGTGCCGGAAGCTCGCATATTGGTTAGCTGTTTTCCTTTGGTAGGATTCACTCTCATATCATCCCCCTTCAAAACATTTCCGATCACCATTCCCTCATAAACTTCGGTTCCGTGCTCTACGTACAATATACCACGTTCCTGTAAATTTGCAAGCGCAAAGGCAACTGCTTTGCCCGCGACCATCGAAACCATCGAACCATACTTCCGTTTATTTATTTCTCCCGCATATTCTCTGAATCCTGCAACTCTCGAGCTCATTATCCCCTCTCCTTTGGTATCGATGATAAACTCTCCGCGAAATCCCAGTAATCCACGCGTCGGTATATCAAAAATAATTCTCGCAATGCCATGTTTCTCTATCATGTCCTTCATTATACCACGCCGCTTGCCAATCTTTTCAATAACGCCGCCCGAGAACTCAATTGGAACATCTATAACGAGCTCCTCATAGGGTTCCCTCTTAACTCCACCCTGCTCTTTAATAATAACTTCCGGCTCCGAAACATGCATTTACAATCCTTCACGGCGCATATATTCTAAAAGTATCGCGATGTGGAGCTCCCCCCGGCCATAAACTTTGAAAAAAGAGGGTCCCATTTTGTTCTCGCTTCTCTCCGGAGAAAAATCAACCTTCAAGCCGACATTTATTTCCAATTCTTTTTCCAACCTTTCCTTTATTTGCCGAGAAGTAACAAATTTTCCCTCCAGTCCGGCGAACGGAGAATCATTCACTAAAAAATTTAGAGTTAAGGTCGGCTCATCAATAGCGATGTGGGGCAGAGCTTTCGTATTCTCATCTTCACACAATGTCTCACCGATATATATGTCCGGAATCCCGGCTAAAAGCACAATATCACCCGAGGGGGCAATTTCTACTTCCTTCCTGGCAATACCTTCAAAAGTAAAAAGTTTTGTTATCTTTCCCTTTCTAGTTCCATTTTCTCCTTTCACAAAAACTTGGCTACCAGAATTTATTTTCCCGGAATAAATACGGGCTATTGCCATTCTGCCTAAGAAATTGTCATACCCCAAATTAAAAACTTGCGCCGACATTTTTCCATCTCCACCCACTCCCGCCTGTGGAACTTTTTCTAAAATTAAATCTAAAAGCGGAGATAGATCGGCAGATAAATCTCCCAATTTTTTGAAAGCTTTGCCTTCCCGTCCGATTGCATAAATTGTTTCAAAATTCGCCTGTTCTTCGCTGGCACCCAATTCAAAAAATAATCCTAAAATTTCCTCGTGCACCCTATGCGGATCAGAGGCGGGTTTATCTATTTTGTTTATGACCACTATAGGTTTCAGGCCCAATTCCAAAGACTTTTTTAGGACAAACCTAGTCTGGGGCATCGGCCCCTCGACGGCATCAACTAACAAAAGCACGCAGTCAACAGCGCGCAGAACGCGTTCCACTTCGCTCCCAAAGTCCGCGTGGCCGGGGGTGTCTACGATATTTATCTTGGTATTCTTGAAATAGATAGAAGTGTTTTTTGAATAAATAGTAATACCGCGCTCTTTTTCCAGAGCGTTTGAATCCATCGAAAGTCCTTCGTCCTGAAATCCGCCATTCTGCTTCATTAGCGCGTCGGTCAACGTGGTCTTACCGTGGTCCACGTGAGCTATGATTGCTATGTTTCTAATTTCCATAAATAAACACAAAAAGCCCGCAGGCCTTTTTGAACTTTTTTATAATAGCATATTTTTATGATATTAACAAATTTTGTGCGCCGGGCTGGACTCGAACCAGCGATGCCCGAAGGCGGGTGATTTACAGTCACCTGGAATAGCCGCTATCCGACCGACGCATACACGTAAAAATACCACAAAAAATCCTTTTTTGCACCCCGGCCGACATTTTCTTGACTTGTGAAATTAAAAAAGTATACAATGTGGCCGTAATAGTACAAACATATCGCCCCTCTTGGAACCACTCCGTGGAACTCTAAGGGAAAAACCCATAGGCGGACTGACAACAACATATGCGAAAAAAAAGTAACGTGCCAACCCCGACCCCAAAACAGGAACGCGAAGGTAACGTCCCAGCCCACATCCCAAGACTTACTCATTCCGACAGAACGGCAAAGCGTTTGTCAAAGCTGTCACAGGCTGAGTTATTCGAGCTTGCGGCAAAGGTGCCTTCTGACCCGAGAAAGCGCGAAAGGAAGCACTGGGATATTATCGAGGCCCTCCCCGATGCTAATGTGAAAAACAACAAGCCTCATCCCAAACCGGCAGAAATCCTGAAGCGTGGGGAACTTTACTAATCAATCGCACATTGTTTGACAACGGCCCGGAGCCCCTCAAGGACTCCGGGCAGTTTTTTTGTAGGTTCTGCAAATATTTTGCGAGACCTTCTAAACCGCAGACCGAGATTGCACCCGAATAGAGCTTTTGACTTTGTTTTTTTTGGTTTCGATAATAAGTTCGTTTCCTTTCACAGACACGCTTACTGTGTCTCCTCTCGAAACTCCGTTTGAAATAATATATGATGCGACCGGATTCAATATTTTATTTTGAATCAGACGATTGAGCGGCCTCGCGCCGTAGTGCGGATTATAACCCTCCTTCGCGAGATAAGAGAGCGCCTCTTTGGTAATTTCAAAATTAATGCCTTTGCCGGAGAGTCGGTCTTCCACTACTTTTATCCTCAATTTAACTATTTCGGCAATGGCCGGCTCGGATAGAACATCAAAAACGACAATCTCATCCAGACGATTTAAAAATTCGGGACGAAAATTATCTTTTAGCGCTTCCAGAACTTTTTCTTTCATATTTTTGTAATCAGCCATTTTGGAGTTATTAGAAAAACCAATGGATTCCATTTTCTCCACGAATTGGCTCCCGATATTGCTGGTTAGAATAATAATCGTATTCTTAAAGTTCACGACTCTGCCTTTGCCGTCAGTCAATCTGCCTTCATCGATAACCGAGAGAAGCATATTAAACACTTCCGGATGAGCTTTTTCAATTTCATCAAAAAGTATTACGGCATAAGGCCTGTGCCTCACCGCTTCCGTCAACTGGCCCGCTTCATCATAACCGACATATCCCGGAGGCGAACCAATGAGTTTAGACATTGAGTGTCGCTCCATATATTCGGACATATCCACTCGGATAACCGCCCGGTCATCACTGAACATAAAAGCCCCGAGAGCTTTTGTCAATTCCGTTTTGCCCACTCCCGTCGGGCCCAAAAAGATAAATGAGCCGATCGGTCGATTAGGGTCTCCGATGCCGGCGCGAGAACGGCGGATGACGTCGGACACTCTTTTTATAGCTTCTTCTTGACCCACCACCCGCTTCCCTAATTCCATTTCCATTTTTTCAAGCTTTTCGCGCTCTTCCTCCAGCATTTTAGCGAGCGGAATGCCGGTCCAGCGGGCAACCACTTCGGCAATATCTTCAGAGGTAATTTCTTCTTTTAAGATTCGGCGCGATTTTTGCAGTTTTTTCAAGCGCAAAAGTTTTATTTCTAATTCCTTTTGGAGCGTCGGTATTTTGCCATAACGTATTTCGGCCGCGCGGGATAAATCTGACCGCATCTCCGCATTTTCGGCCTCAAGACGCAAGCTTTCAAGATCTTTTTTAATCGCGCGAATTTCAACGACGATAGATTTCTCATTTTGCCATTTCAACTCCAGTTCTTTAGTCTTTTCGTGCAAGTTGCCTATTTCATTATCCACCTCTTTGAGCCTGTTTTTTATAACGCTCCCTTTTTCACGCGCTTTTTCTTTTTCTTCTTTGCTTTTTTCTTCACTCAAGACGGCTATTTCTTTTTTCAGCGCTTCCTTTTCAATTTCCAGGCGCATTATTTTCCGATGCGCGTCTTCCAAAACTGGCGGTTTATTTTCCAGCATTATTTTAAGAGAAGAAGAAGCCTCATCAATCAAGTCCACCGCTTTATCCGGCAAAAACCGATTCGTTATATAACGGGCAGAGAGATTAACCGCCGAAACTATCGCTTCGTCCGTTATACGTACACCATGAAACAACTCGTATTTTTCTTTTAATCCGCGCAATATCGCTATCGCATCTTCTACGCCCGGTTCGTCGATATAGACCGGCTGAAAACGTCGAGCCAGTGCAGGATCTTTCTCAATATGTTTTTGGTATTCTTTCAGTGTCGTAGCCCCAATCGCCCGCAACTCTCCACGAGAAAGCGCCGGTTTTAACATATTTGAGGCGTCCATCGTGCCTTCAGCGCCTCCGGCGCCAACGATGGTGTGGATTTCATCAATAAAAAGTATGACTTTCCCGTCCGATCGTTCGATCTCTTTCATTATACCCTTCAATCGCTCTTCGAACTCCCCTCGATATTTTGTTCCGGCAACCAAAAGCCCCAGATCAAGAGAAACGAGTTCTTTGTCTTTAAGAGATTCCGGAACATTGCTCTTGATAATCATCTGAGCCAGTCCTTCCACGACGGCCGTCTTCCCGGTGCCGGCTTCACCAATTAAAATAGGATTATTTTTTGTTCGGCGAGAAAGTATCTGCATAATCCGCATTATTTCGTTGTCCCGGCCAATGACCGGATCCAATTTGTCTTCCTTTGCCAGCTTGGTTAAATTGCGGGTGAATTTTATAAGCAATTTAAATTTCTTCGGTTCCGTTACATCAGTAATATTTTGACTGCGCAATTCTTCAACGACTTTCATCACCGCATCCCTGTGGATGCGAAATCGCGCCAAAGTCTCGCGAGCTTCGCTCGTCACTTCCAAGACGGCAATAAAAAGATGCTCCGTCGAAACGAAATCATCTTTCATCGATTCCGCCAATTTCGCTGATTGCTCGATGACTTGCGCCAGATCGGGATTGAGATAAATCTGATAGGAGGGAGAAAGGGTGTTATGGTTTTCAGGCAATTCGATTAATTCTAAAACAGAATCGGTCAGGAGCATGCTATCGATTTCAAGCTTGTCCAGGATGGAATTGACCATGGACTCCTCTTGTAAAAGAAGCGCCGCCAAGAGATGCAGTGAAGAAACATGATTAACCCCGCGCTCAATAGCGAGCTCGTGGGCTTTTTTGATGGCATCTTTTGCTTTAGTTGTAAATTTATTCAGCGGCGGCATATGGGTCTAATGAGCCCATTGTAGACCATAAATTACCAAAAGTCAATGCTGATTCTCGTAATTTTTAATTTGGAATTCGTTTTTATTTATGGGGTAGTTTCTGGAGTCGCCGGCGCTGGTAAGTCCCCTTTCAAGGCATCAGTAATCGTTTTAATCGGGACAAAGTTTGCGGTAGGGTTAGAGAGCGCGACGCCGAGAGCCTCACCGTTTAAATTTAGAACTAAACCTCCGGCATTCGAGAGAACTCCGCCGGTATTAATATCGGCTTCCTCAAAAATGGAAGAAGTGATAGAGCTGCCCTTGATGATAACCTTCTGTCCTATTTTCATTTTATCCAAATCTCCAAAAGCGGGCACGGTAAAGGCGAGCTTATCCGTTTCAATGACCGGATCCCCTATTTTTAAAAATGAAAAACCGGCAGAGTTTTTCGAAATGAAATCCGCCTTAAATTTTCCGCTGTCGTTTTTAACATAATAAACTCCTTTATCGGGTACCAGATTGCCATCAGCGACTATGATGCCGTCAGTAGAAATTGCAAATCCATTGCCGGCCGAAACTTCAGACGTTTTGAATTCAGCGTCCACCCCTTCTTTGGTTATGGCAAAGAACGCCGATTTATTTTTTGCTATAGCATCCACCACTAAATCTTCTTCTTTCACTACTACCGTCTGCGTGACCGTTTTGCCTTCCACCTGCTGAATCTTTTCAATCGTCTGCTGGACCACCCGATTGACCGGCTCCGTAAAAGTCGCCGGCGCCTGCTGCATTAAGGTCACAGTAGTGATGCCGGTAGCAATAGAAGTAATGAACGATAGCAAAACTGCTAAAAGTAAGAGTTGAGGTTTATTTAAGTCTTTAATATCCACAGACTAACTATACCCCCGCACTAATACAAAGTCAAAAAAGGATTAAGCGGGAGTGGGGATATACCACTTTTTCAGCTTAGTTAAAATTTCGGATAGAGCTTTGATTGTGTAATCGATATCCTTTTTGTTAGTCTGCCTGCCCAATGAAAATCGCAGAGAACCATCCGTTTCTTTTATATTTTTATTAATCGCTTTTATCACATAAGAAACTTTTCCGTCTCCGGCTTTGCAGGCGCTTTTGGCCGAAGCCATTATTCCCAGCGCGGAGAGCTCGATAACTAAAAGTTCGCTCGGGATATTCGGAATTGTGATATTTATATTGTTCGGCAATCTATTTTTTAAATCGCCGTTAACAACTATTCTGGTATTCTCAAGAATATCAGAATGGTTTAATTTGTGGAAAAAATAGTCGCGGAGTTTAGTTAATTTTTTTGCTTCTTGATCTTTTATTTTTTGGACTAATTGCAACGCAGCGGAAAATTTCAGAATCTCGGGTAAATTTTCCGTTCCGGGACGCAATCCCATTTCTTGGTCTCCCCCGCCGAATATATTAGTAAGTGACACAGACTTCTTTTTGTAAAGCACTCCAACTCTGCCTGCACCTTCTATCTTCGAACCGGAGATCGAAAGCAAATCTATCCCGAGCTGATTCACATTTAAATCTAAATAATTTGCCGCCTGCACAGCATCAGTATGAAAAAAAGGCAAAAGTCCCTTTTGACTTTTTTTATAATGTCTTATTTCCTTTGCGATTTCTTTTATCGGCTGAATAGTCCCGATTTCGTTATTCGCGTAGTGGACAGACACCAGTACCGTGTTTTTTTTGATTTCTTTTCTTATTTTTTTAGGATCCACAATTCCATTTGCCTCGATTTTAACTATCGAAATTTGTGCGAGCTTCCGATCTCTCAACATTTGAAAAGTTTCAAGAACCGACGGATGCTCTATGTTCGTGGTTATGATGTGCGGCAGTCCCCTCCCTCGCCGCGCGAAAACGACTCCCTGGATCGCAAGATTATTGCTCTCTGTACCGCCACTCGTAAAAATAATTTCTTCAGGTCTCGCACCCAAAATTACTGCAACAACACTGCGAGCATTTTGCAGTTGTTTCTTTGCTTTAACGCCTTCATCGTGAACAGAACTGGGATTTGCCTTTACGGATGCCGCATAGTCCAGATATATATATTTTTTGCTATTTCTTGTTGATTTTGGCATAAAAGTAGTATATATTATCCACTTATGGACATAAAGCTCGACAATATTTTTTTTCTGGCTTTTTTTATTTTAACCGGAATCAGTATTATAATCGGCGCTTTTTGGATTATCATGACAGAGAAGCGCTTGAAAAGATTTTTTCTCGGGAAAAAAGCGAAAGATCTGGAAGACATTATCACAATTTCCGGCCGAGATATTGAAAATTTAAAAAAGGCCAAAGATGATATGCAGAAAGATATCTTGACGATAAATTCAAAACTAAAAAAAAGCATCCGCGGACTGGAAGTCGTGCGTTTCAATCCATTTTCCGATCAAGGCAGTAATCAAAGTTTTGCAATTGGAATGCTCGATGAGGAAGGAGATGGCGTAGTATTTTCAAGTTTATATTCCCGCGAGCGAATGAGCGTTTTTGCCAAGCCAATCAAAAATAATAGGTCCGAATATGAACTCTCGGCTGAAGAAAAAGAAGCGCTCATAGGAGCAAAAGTTAGATAAAGAAGCGCCAAAAAATATGAAAACAGAACACGCAAAAAAAGAAACGCCGCGCCCGCCAGTTGTAGTAGTTATGGGTCACATTGATCATGGCAAATCAAGTCTTTTGGATTACATCCGGAAAACAAATACCACCCTAAATGAAGCCGGGGGGATAACGCAAAATATTTCAGCTTATGAAGTAATACACAAGGATGAATACGGCGTGGATAGGAAAATAACTTTTTTGGATACGCCCGGGCATGAAGCTTTTTCAAAAATGCGCGAGCGCGGGGCGGCTATTGCCGATGTTGCCATCTTAATTGTTTCAGCCGCCGAAGGTGTACAGCCGCAGACAATTGAAGCCTGGAAAACAATTGTCGAGATGAAGCTCCCCTCCATCGTAGCAATAAATAAGATAGATCTGGGAAACGCTAATATTGAAAAAACTAAAAAGGAATTGGCTGAAAATGAAATATATCTGGAAAATTACGGAGGTAAAATTCCGTGCGCGGAGATTTCCGCAAAAGTCGGCACCGGCGTGGACACTTTGCTGTCGTTAATTTTAATTTTATCTGATATGGAAAATTTTGCCGGAAATACAGAGGAGGATGCCTCCGGCTTCGTGATCGAAGCGGATCTTGATGCAAAGCGCGGGATTCAAGCAACTTTGATTATAAAAAAGGGATTTCTGCAAAAGGGAATGTTTGTGGTTGTAGAAGATGCCATAGTTTCTACGCGCACAATACAAAATTTCAAAGGAGAGATGATTGAGAGCGCGAGCGCCTCTTCACCGATACGACTCTCCGGCTTCAATAAAATACCAAAAGTTGGAGCTCCGTTTAAAACTTTTAAAAATAAAAAGGATGCAGAGAAATACAGAGATGAATGGGAGAAAACCGGGGCGTCCAAAGAAAAAAATAGAGAGGTTGGGGTCGCGACCTCTTCGAAACAAGAGAGTACCCCAAAAATAATCCCGATATTTCTAAAAACCGATGTAGCCGGCTCACTAGAAGCCATAGAAAAAGAAATCGCCAAAATAAAAAGCTTGGGCACAAACGAATTGGAGGGCGGACGAGCAGAGTTTAAAATTGTCAGTCGGGGGGTAGGACCGATTTCAGAATCAGAGATTAAAAATATATCAAATAGTGAAAATGCAATAGTTATAGGATTTAATGTAAAAGCTGATAAAAGCGCTGTTGAAATCGCAAAAAAAAGAGGAATAACGATTTCTTTTTTTGATGTTATTTATAAATTAAAAGAGTGGCTAGAAGCGCAGATGGAGGAGAAGAGACCCCGAATCGAAACGATCGAAACCTCCGGGCGCGCGAAAATTATCAGAGCTTTCAGCCGCACCAAAGAACGCCAGATAATCGGCGGAAAAGTAATCACAGGAGAGATGCTCATCAATGGAACGGTCAAGATCCTGCGCCGGGAATTTGAAATAGGGCGCGGAAAAATCGTAAATCTAGAGAAAGGCAAGATAAAAACTAGCTCCGTGCCGCAAGGAGCTGAATTCGGCATGATGATTGAATCAAAAATCGAGATTGCGCCGGGAGATATTATAGAACTATTTTCAATTGTCCAGAAATAATGACTCAAAGAACTGAAAGGGTGGCAAATTATATTAAAGAACTCGCGGCGGAGTTTTTAGGTCGCGTTAATGACAGAACTTCACTCGTTACGGTCACCTCGGCCACTTGCTCGAGCGACTTGAAACGCGCTACTATATACATGACCGTATTCCCTCCGGAGAAAGAAAAACCAGCACTCCAATTTGCGAAGCGTAAAAGAGGAGAATTGCGCGAATATTTAAAAAAAAATCTGACTGCCAAAAATATTCCTTTTATCGATATCGCTATCGACCTGGGAGAAAAACACCGGCAAAAAATTGACGAACTGCTTCGGAATAGTTGATAGCACATAGCTTATGGGTTATAGTAATGTGCATTGGCCTGGTCGCCAAGTAGTAAGGCAACTCTCTGCAAAAGAGTTATACGTGGGTGCGATTCCCACCCAGGCCTCCAGGTAAAATAAAATTGCCCGAGTGGCGTAATTGGTAGCCGCGCAAGACTTAAAATTTTGTGACCGCAAGGTCGTGTGGGTTCGATTCCCACCTCGGGCACCGCACGAGAGTAAACAAATTTATTTGTTTGCGCGTGGAAGCGAAAGGATTTTCGATATTGAACGAAGTGAAATCGAAAATCACCTAATAAAAATGAACTGATTCATTTTTATTCTAGTCCTTTTTAGGAATTGCCTATGTGAGGCTAGAGCCGAACGGGCAATCGGGGCTATGTAATAGCCGATTCCCACCTCGGGCAAACAATCGAATATTGCGCCCATAACTCAGCTGGTAGAGTAGCTCCCTCTTAAGGAGAATGTCCCAGGTTCGATCCCTGGTGGGCGCACTAGGTTAGAAAAATTAAACTGCTTTAATTTTTCTAACCTAGTGCGAGACGCAGCCATATTTTTTCAGTAGAAAAAATAGCGAGTCGGGGCCGCGAAAATTTAGAGCGACGGCGAGAAATTATTTGTGGCCACATCGTGCGAGCCGGAGACATGTTTTTTCAGTAGAAAAAACAGTCTAGGCAGGGCGTGAAATTTTGCGAGTGTCGACGAGCAAAATATTCCTGACCATAATCGCCGATCCCTGGCATCTGCACATCAACTGGGTAAGTCTTAGTCTAATAAATAACGGGCAAGTGGCGGAATTGGTATACGCGTTAGTCTTAGGAACTAATGTCGCAAGACTTGGGGGTTCGAGTCCCCCCTTGCCCACAATGATTCACGAGGACAGCTGGGAGCTGTCTAAGTGAAGCATCTTGTGGTTGGGACGAGAAAGGCGGAGGCTGTCGAGCCGAGCCGGGGTCGAGAGATTTTTCAGCAGAAAAATACTTGTGACCGAGTCCATTATTGAACGAAGTGAAATCGAAAATCACCCGGCTATGTAGTAGCCGAGCCCCCTCGCCCACAATGATTCACGAGGACGGCTGGCAGCTGTCTAAGTGAAGCATCATTGTGAGGAAAGCGAGACGAGAAAGGCGGAGTCTCGCATGGCGGGACGAACTGGGCTCGCGAGATTTTTCTGCAGAAAAATACTTGTGACCGAGTCCATCCTAATGGTAAAATTGAAATATAATCAATGAAATTTCCATTAAAAAATTTGTTTTTGTTCGTCCTTTTCTTTTCACTTATTATTTTCGTCTGGTCGGGAAAAGAAGCACGTGCCACTCCTAATATTTATTACGTCTCCACTTCCGGAGATGACAGCAATCCCGGCACTTTGTCGGAGCCGTTTCGCCATCTATCAAAAGGAGCCGCAGCGGCAAAAGCGGGAGACACAGTCATTGTGATGGATGGCACTTATGACAACGAAGGCAAGATTGCTCCAAATTCCGCAGTTATCCTGACTGCTTCCGGCACCTCCGGAAGCCCGATCACTTTCAAGACCCAAAATAGGGGCAAGGCGATACTGGACTCAATGAATACGGCGAAGGGCGATACCTGCGACGGAGCCAAAGCTTATATCAATCTTCTTCATTCGCACCACATCGTCATTGAGGGCTTCGTCTTTCAGCGGGGTTGCAGCGAGGCCATCCATAGCGATGATGACGCTCACGATATCTTAATCAAATGGAATGAATTTAAAAATATCGCAAACCACACAGCCAAAGACGACATAGGTAGGGATGGAATTTATTTAAACCAAAGCGAATACAACTTCACTTTTGACGGAAACATTTTTCACGACATCGGCAGGACCAATACCTACACCAATAGTTTTGATCACGGCATATATTCTCTTGCTAAAAATACTATAATCGTAAACAATATTTTTTATAATCTTTTAAACGGCTGGGCTGTCCAGACAGCCTCCGGCTTCTCTGGCGTTATAGCGAACAATACTTTCTACGGACCGAATATGTTCAAAGGAGGGACAACCAAGGACGGCCAGATAATATTATGGGATCCTCTCGGCGGAAATATCACTATCCGGAATAACATTTTCCTAGCGCCCTTTCAGAACGCCATCGCCGAATATACTTTTTCAACCAATGGCCACTCGTGCGCAATTGATCACAACATCGTCTACCCTAAAGGCATTCCAATCGGAGATATTCCGGGCTGTTCTTTTTCTGACAATACCACAGCGGATCCACATTTTGCTGACATAGCTAGTCGTGACTTTCACGTCAAGACAGGAAGCGGAGCTATTGATGCGGGAGTGAGAGTCCCTCAAGTCGCTATCGACTTTGATGGCCGCGCTCGTCCGCAAGGAAAAGCTTATGACATCGGAGCTTATGAGTTAAAAGCCTCGACCCCAACCCCCGTCACAAAAACTCCAGCCCCCGTCACAAAAACTCCAGCCCCCGTCACAAAAACTCCAGCCCCCGTCACAAAGGCACCTCCTATGCCGACTGAAAAGAATACTAAAAACACGCCACAATTTTTCCTATTTATCTCCCTCATTATCATTCTTTTATTCCTACTTTCAAGGATAAAAAGAGAAAGATAGTCCCTTTTTTTACCCTGCATATCGCCCTTGACAATGGGTCAATAATGTGCTACCATGTACACAGATACCGTGCGCCGTTCTTTCTATATTTTCCTATGTTTTCTTGCGAGATAATAGCCCGGAAATTAGCTGTTCTAGGCTGCTGTCTCGCAAGAGCGAGGAGAAACAATAACAAAAAAGTGTAACCACCCAACCCATACAGAAATATGAACGTCGATCCAAACAACCCAGCCAACCCAAACAACCCAGCCAACCCAAACAACCCAGCCAACCCAAACAACCCAGCCAACCCAAATATCCTAGCCGACCAGCTTAAGAGTCTGACGAAGTTAATCAACATGGGTGTATGTGGGATGGCGGCTTTCGCCCTACTTCTTCTTCTTGCTTTTTTTTTCATCCTGTGGAACCAGAGCAAGACGGTCGAGGCCTTTATGAAAAGGAGTGAAAGCTATTCCGCGATGAATAGCAACCTCCTTGCAAGGCCGGTTCCTGAAAACCCAAAAGTGGCCGAGGACCGAGTGGCACCTAAGGCGGAAACGCTGGCTACAGTCACGAACTTGGTGGAACAGTCGGTGGTAAAGGCAATGGAAGAATACCAAAGCCGCCTGGCGAATTTGGCCCCGGGTATCACAATCAACAACACCAACACCAACACCAACGTCGTGGGTCCACAGACACGGACCGTGGCAAAGGAATCTCCAATTGTGATTAATAACCACAACAATAATAATAACTCGGTAGGAGGAAATCCTTGCCCCACTTGCCCCCCCAATCGTTCGGGGGGGAGAGTCAACAGAGGGACTATTGGTGGGACCATCATCAACCACTAAAAGTGGAAAAATCAATCTATAGCGCCGCGGAGGGACAACCCAAAACGGCGCTATTGACTTTTATATATAGATATGCTATACTCCCCTTGTATGAAAAAAAAGATAAACATTTCAATAATTTTCAGCTTAGGAATACTGGCTATTTTGGCCTTTGGGGTAATCACAATACCTAAAGAAACAAAGGCGGCTTATGGCGGTTATATTTCTAGTATCAATGTAGACCCTGCTAAAGCATCAGGTGATAATCCAAAACCAGAGATTAGTTCAATTAATCCAAGCTCCAGCAATCTCGGCGTCGGCACAAAAATCGTCACTATTTTCGGAGAGGGTTTTATCCCAAATTCTATCGGGCGGATAAACGACTCAAATCGACCAACTACCTTCATTGACAGTTTTCACCTCTTGATGCAAATCTCCGGGGATGATATATCCCTGTATCGCAGTAACGGCGGATTCTACATTACTGTTTTTAATCCGACTCCGGGCGGAGGATATTCAAGCGCCGCTTTCTTTAAAGTAAATAAAACCTATGTGCCGGGGGGAGTGACAATCGATGCGAACGGCACTAGCAGCAATTATATCGATACAGTTCAAACAGATAATGGAAACAATAATGCTAATGCAAATAAAGACGTCAGCGACCTCGCATCTAATGCTATCTTTGGATCTAATACCTTCTACCCTTCCGGCTTAATCCAATGGATATTATTTGCAATACTCATCTTATTGATAGTCATCTTAGTGAGAAAAATCTATGGCGCTGATAAAAAGTATCACTCGACGCCAATGAAGCACGACTAGGCAACAAGCCAAAAAGCCCCTTATAATAGGGGCTTTTTGGCTTGACTTTCGCCTTGGTTTGTGCTATACTAGAAGAGTAGGATGCTCTTTGACAATAGGGTTAAGTGGATAGTTTGCCTGTTCGAGTGGCCGAATGGTTCATTCGGCCCATCGATGGGCAAGCTAGTCAACAAATCAACCCGCTCCGACTTAGGTCGGAGCAAATGAAAGGAAAAATATGTTTGAAGGAAACAATGGTGAAATAGAAATCCCAACGACAATCACACCGGGAGCGGTGTGGAAATGGAATATCATTCTGCTCTCCGTAATCGTTCTGGTTCTTCTGCCCTTATTGGGCTTACTATGGGCTATCATTCTGATAGGCCTGGGACTTGCCGGAGCGGTTACTTTTGGACTGATTGCTGTTGAAATTGTAGATTTCCACGGTGCATTGCTCTTCAACCCGCTCGACAAAACAAGACGAGTAATTTTTCCGGGGCTACATCTAAAGTTGCCCTGGGAGAGTCTTGAAGAAGGATCACAGGAGAGTTTGAGGCGCATTGTGTCGTCGACGGGATTGGAAAACCTACCGACGAACGACCCAGCGGAGAACATGCAAGTACACTTGACCGTTCATAAACGATTGAATGTTTCAGGAACAAAAGACAAACCAATGAAGCCAGAAGACGCAGCGGTCAACTTTATTCGTTTTCATTCGATTGCGGTTGAATCATTAACGACTATCGTCCGTAAGGAGATCGTCAAGATGTTCAGCGAACATTACGCTAATAGAGAGATGGAGAAGCTACTGGATGCAAAAGCAATCCAGGATACTGTTTTTCCAGTCGCTGGCGAAGGTGCAAATAATGCTAAGATCAAGGAGATGGAAACCCGCTGGGGGGTCTTAATTGGCGTTGTTCTAGATGCTAGCAACGCCGACGAGGCAACCAAGCAGATGAAGCGAACACCTGCTCGAGCGGAGGGTCTCACCACAGCCATCAATACGCTGAAAACAAGTGGATTGAACGCCGAACAGGCACGGGGCGCAGCACTTTCGCTCGACGAGACTGCTGACTACTCCGAAAAGAAATATCGCCTCGAAATTGATGCACCAGATCTTAAAAACCTCACACATGTGAGCATAATGCCTGGTGCATTCGGTGATGACAAGAAGAAAGGAGGTAAAAAATGAGCGCAAAAAGAAAGATCGGGATTGGAATTGCATTTATGACGATAGTTGTAGCCCTGATCTACAGCTATGCAACGCAAAAATCAGCTCCGCCCTCGCAGGCAACAACGACGGCACCAGTAATGGTGCAACCCGTCGAAACGTTTCGGACACTAGATATTCCAGCTCAGGGATTGCCGGTCTACCTGAGGCAAGGATGGAAAAGCTTCCCGATTGGAGGGAGCATTATCATCGTCAATCCTTCCGGAAGGAGGATTGAGGACAAGCCCGGAGAAATGAGAGACTGGGGTTTCCAACCGGACGGAATATACACCTTTCACGCAGATCCACCAGGATCGTCGCGAAAGGTAAGAATCTACAACCGTTGGTAAAAACAGCGCTCTGGCCTGCGCAAAAAGGTCAGAAAGAATGGGCGGCAATGCGTCTTGGCCCAACGCACAAAGAAAGAGGCGGACCCGTTCAGACGAACGACCGCCTTTTTTTCTTTCCTCTCGTATAGTTTAGGGGGGAAATGGTGGATTATAATCGGGCAACGTAACCGTTCCTTCCTTCGGATTTATCTGATCTTCTAATCCAAAAGTATTTAAGATGATACCAAGGATTGCCCAGACTCCCATCATTACAGTGATTCCGATAACACCCCAGAGCATGTGACTCTTCCCGGATGTTTTCTTCTCGTCATTATTCCCGTGGGCAATAAATTCAAACATGCCATAGAGAAAGTACACCAATGCAAGGGCGAAAAGAAATGAAATAAGCGGGTTTATGATTTGCGCATTAACATTCGATAAAAATTTATCGAAACGTTCACTCGCCGCAAAGACTACATTAGCAGAGAGCAGATCCATATTTTAGGTTTCTTTATTGACCTAAATCGGGAAGAGATGGTGTAACAACTTCTGTGGCGCCACCAACACCAAAGGTCGTAGTCAATATTTTAACAAGTCCCCATACCGCGACGATCGCAGCCAGACCAATGAGACCCCAGATCATCTTGTCCCTTCCCTTCTTTTTTGCTTCTTCATCACTTCCTATAACATAAGAAATAACCCCCCAAATAAAATAAGCAACCGCAAGAGCGATCAAAAAGGGAACAACAGTACCAACAATTTGATTTAGCTTACAGACTACGGAAACGAGTGAAAATTCACCCTCTTGGCCTGAGACGGTATTACCGCATCCCGCCGTAAAGTCCTGCGCAAGCGCCCAAAAAGGCGCTAAACCTAAAACAAAACCCGACAAAACAATTAATTTCTTTTTCATAATTTATAAACCTATTCGCCCCGTTTAAACGAGGCAAGCTAATAAATAATAACCCGCGACCCCCGCCCGCGACGCTATGCGTAGCATTGCGGGCAGGTTAAATAATAATACCCCTTGATTATACCATCAACGCAAATAAAACAAAATACTCTAGGGTTTAACCTGTGGAAGAACCGTCTTTTCAATACCAAAAGTGGAACTAAGAATACCTACCAACCCCCAAACCGAAACCATCACCGTTAAAGCGATTATCCCCCAAAGCATAAATTGCTTACCTTTTGCCTTTTTCGCCTCTTCATCGCTATTGATAACATACTGTACGACACCCCAGATAAACATAACCATAGCCAAAGCAAAAATCAGAGGAATGACAGAATCATTGATAATGCGGGTGACATAACATAAAAGATTCTGAAGTTTCGGTTTGCCGGAGAGATCGCAAGTCGAGCTCGTTCCGGTCAAAGGTGAAAGGGTCGGCGCTTTAGCACCACCGACACCAAAAGTTGTGGTTATAATATTTACAATCCCCCATATACCGACGATAGCGGCTAAACCAATAATACCATAAATCATTCTATCCTTGCCTTTTTTCTTCGCTTCATCTCCATCCTTAATGACATATTGCAGAACACCCCAGATGAAATAAACAAGACCTAAAGAAAGTAAGAGCGGAACAATTAAGCCAAGAATATTGTGTATCTTGCATATAATATTTCCTATGTCTTGCAAATCGCTGCACGAATCATTTGTCGACTGAGTATCTGCCGCAGGAGTCGCTGGAGTATCTGTCGGCTGAGCAAAAACTACCATTGGAGAAATTACAACTAATAGGAAGACAATACATAAAGATAATTTTAATAAGTTTTTTTTCATCCTGTCAGGGTTTTTAATTTTTATACCTTTTGATTCATTCATATTTTTACGATGGTTGATTTATACTAGCACTTTCTGACGAAAGTAAAACTCTAACGGAATCCTTAAACTCTTATAACGCAAGCACTGTTTCGGATATAAGTTGTGCGATAGCCCACGACCCTATAAGTATCGCCGCTCCAATCAAAGTATACAAAAGAGCATTTTTGGCTTTGGTTAATTCCTGCGGATTGCCACGGGCCGATACAAAAAGAAAACCGCAGTAAATGATGGCCAAGGCGACGATAGGGAGCCCGACTCTAATCACGCCCTCTAAAAGACTTTTTATCAAACCATTTAGGGACGTTGCCTCTATTGGGTTACAAATTTTGCCTGGGTCACAGGTATCGACTGCGTACAGCATAAAAAAAGGCGTAAAAAAAGCGTAAGACAACAAAATCAACTTCAGCCAATTTTTTCGCATAATCTGCATGTTTGAATTATATCCCCTAGTAAAATTTTTAGCAAAATTTACTATGGTGGGCAATCATTTTAAAAAAATGTTCCAATGTCCTTATATCCTAATATTGATAATATCGTCTTGACAATGAGCCATGCGGCGGCGGCAATCACAAGCCCGATGGCGGCATTGGTAAAAACTTTCTTCGCTACTCCCCGCTTTTCCGTACTGCCTCCGGATGTAACAAGCTCAAATCCGGCATAAAAGAACATTATCGCGGCAATCGGCACAACTAAATCAAAAAGAATAAATTTAATCACTGTGTTTATCAGGGTCATAAGATCATTAAAACCGCACTGCACTACTTCCCCCGCTTTATATGCTACTCCATTGACTGTCGTAGCGGATGGAGTAACCTTCCCACAAGGAACTAAACCTTGACTTGTATTTGTCTGCGCAGAAGAAAAAACGGGAGTAATCAGCATCAAGAGTATAAAAATGAAAGTTATGAATTTGCTCATTTTTTTAGCAATAAATCTAACTTGCCGCTCGCTTCGGTTATAGCGCTCTCTACATTCATACTGTTTGATAGCACTCCTTCAATCATATTGCTGAAAATGTTATCTGTACCCGCGGACGACGGATCTAGCCAGCTCCTAGCATAAAGCGCCGAATCGTAAAAAATTGGAGAATATGCATCTGTCTGCTTGCGGGCGAGTAAATCCCGGCGGGCAGGCGCCACGCCCGTGGCCAGAGCGTATTTGTTAGCGAAGTCACCCTTAGCCATCAGACTAGCTGCAGTAAAAGCCCCGGTGAAATTCTTTGAAGAAGCTAAAATTGCTATCCCCGTCACATGAGCGCCAGTTAATTTAAAACTGGCATTCCTGATCTGGGGAAAGGGCGCTACCGCGAGATTCTGATTTGGATTTCTGCTAATGAGAGTTACGAGCTCGTCCGCATAACCGAAGTAAATGGCCAAATTCTCCGCCGAAAAAGCATCATCGGAATTCCGAAATGATTTATTCCAAGAATATACGTCTTGATTTGGGTCAGCGAAGTCGGTGTAAAATTTTAAAATTGCGCCGAGGTCATATTTTTTGTTAGTCGTACTCAAGCTCGAGCTGAAAACTCCGCCTTTCTCCGCGACAATCGGATTTCCTCCCTGCATAAACAGAGCGGATACAATGTCTTTGGCATGGATAATATTGGAAAAATGCCCCAGAGCGACTGCGCTTCTGATTATTTTGTTAGCATCATCTTTTACAATAATAGCCGGAACAAGTTTGGCAAATTCGTCCCAAAAGCTCGGCGGGTAAACGACTTTGCTCGCGTCAAAAATGCTTCGATTGTAATACATTACCAGTGGATTAATAGATAGCGGAAAAGCTAAAATACCGCGCGAAGTCAAAAACACTTCCCCGGCGCCGGCAAAATTATTCTTAAATAAAGTCAGTGGATAACTCGCATATGGAATAGGACGAATTTTATTAGCGTAATGATATGCCAAACCGTCCGGCAACAAAATCAAATCGGGTCCTGTTCCCTCGGCTAGCGCTTCCAGCAAGTCCTGATCAAAACTCTCCGGCGATTTTTGTTCGTATTTCACGACCAAAGTCGGATTAGTATTATTAAATTTTTCTAAGAGCGGTGTCATCGTGCTTTTGTCTTCTGTGCCCCATAATACGACCGTACCCAGACTTCCTCCTCCGCTACTTTTACCAATCGGTATCGCACCGGAAAAAACCAAAACGCCGATAACCGCCAAGGCAATGAAAACAACGATAACGATAATTTGAAAATTCCCTTTCATCCCGTTAGAAGCAGATCGCGATCCGCTCGCGTGCCCAAAACTTTATGCTATTAATTTTTTCAATGTTTAAATTCATATTTTTGTATATTTTTAAATTGCGATCGCGGCTTCTAACGGGATTCATTCAGTCATTTCTTTATTAATATCATACCATAATGATGAGCGCCCGCATCTATATCACGTTGTAGAATAAAACCCTTTTTCTCAAACATCTCACGGGCTTTGCTCTTTGGAACAATATTTTTCTTCGTGCCCATAACCCCAGAGTCTGACCAATCAATCAGCAACACTCTCCCCTTTTGTTTTAATATTCTTTTTATTTCAAGAATAAGCTGTTCTTTATCTTCCACCTGAAAAAGAATATTGGAGGCGATAACAACATCGGCAATGCCATCTTTTATCTTGGTTCCTTTTAACTTGGATATATCCCCTAAAATAATTTCAACATTAGAAAGACGAGCATCCTTCGCCCTGTTTTTAATCGTATGCAAAAAATCTCTATCTATTTCAATAGCATAAACTTTTCCTCCGTGCGCTATGTGCCCTGCTGAAATAGAATAATAACCGGTGCCGGCGCCCAAATCGACTACAATATCATCTTCCTTCAGACCGAATGCTCTTAAATTTTTTACCGGGTCGGTGAACATTCATACATTATAGTACGAAACAACTTTATCCACTACCCTCGAGTGTCTTGGACAGTCCCTGACTGGACATGCTAGATGCAAGCAAGAGATGCGATGCCGTCGCCGGGACGCAGGCGCATGACAGTCACTCCTTGGGTTTGGCGACCTAAGGGTCGCAGATCTTTCAAAGCTGTCCTAATTACTTGACCTTTTTTGGACATTGCGATCAACTCTGACTCTCCCCCAGTCAACACTTTTGCGACAATAAGCTTCCCGGTCTTCGGAGTAACTTTGGCTGTCTTCACGCCCGAACCTCCCCTCTTTTGAACTTTGTATTCTTTAAGATCAGTCTTTTTCCCAAAACCATTTGCGCTCATTGTCAAAAATGAGCCCGTTTTTTGATCTTTTTTAACTTCATCCACACCAATAACTTCATCATCTTTTGTTAATTTAATTCCGCGCACACCTCCGGCCGTTCTTCCCATTTCTCTGATATCGGATTCTTTAAATCTGATCGACTGTCCACGCCCTGTCGCAATCATAACTTCATCGCCCTTTTCGGTCAGCAATGCAGAGATAAGCTGGTCACCTTTATCGAGACGAATGGCGATAATTCCGCTTCGACGCACATCTTTAAAACTCTCCGAGGACATTTTCTTGGCGGTTCCATTTTTGGTTACAAGCATCAGCGACGCCCCCGTTTTTTCCAGGTTTTTAGGCATGGCTAAAATAGAAGTGACTTTTTCTTCCGCCGAAAGAGAAAGAAAATTCATAATCGATTTGCCTCGCGTGGCACGGCGCGCCTCCGGAATTTCATACATTTTCATCTGATATACCTTGCCAAGATTGGTAAAGAAAAGCAAATTGCTGTGTGTCGAGCCGGAAACCAGCATCGTCACGAAGTCTTCTTCTTTCGTTTCAAGGTCAATCACGCCGACTCCGCCGCGCTTTTGGGAGCGGTATTCAGAAGGATCGGTGCATTTTACATATCCTCCCGCGGTCAGAACGAGCATCGTTTCCTTCTCCGGCACTAAATCCTCGTCAGAAATTTCTTTGACTCCGCCTTTAATTATCCTGGTCCTTCTCTCGTCTTGATATTTGGCGCGGATTTCCACTAATTCATCAGAAATAGTTTTCCTTATTTTTTTTGGACTTGATAATAAGTCTTTCATTAAAGCGATAAATTTTTGCTTTTCTATCAGTTCGTCTTCAACAGCTTTTCGCTCCAGTCCGGCGAGTTTGGCAAGCCTCATTTCTAAAATTGCCGTCGCCTGCAGGTCGGAAAATTTAAACTCCTTCATCAGATTCGCTTTGGCGACCTGCGAATCTTTAGAATTTCTGATTACACTAATGACTCGGTCAATTTTGTCCAGCGCCTTTTTCAAGCCGAGCAAGATGTGCTCGCGTTCTTCCGCCTTGCGCAAATCATAAGCGCTCCGGCGCTTCACGACTTCTATTCGATGAGATATAAATTCGCTGAGAATGGATTTGAGCGACAGGGTCTGCGGCACGCCATCCACCAAGGCTACAATATTGAAGTTGAAATTTGATTCGAGTTGAGTATTTTTGTAAATATAATTCAAAACTTTTTCCGGATGCGCCGTGCCCTTCAAATCAATGACTATCCGGATGTCTTTAGTGGACTCATCCCGAAGCCCCTTGATACCTTCGAGCTTTTTCTCTTGAACAAGTTCAGCTATCGCAACAATCAGATTAGACTTATTGACGCGAAAAGGAATCGAGGTGATAACGATAGAAAAACTTCCATCTTTTTGCTCCACTATCTCAGCTTCGCCTCTCACTACCACTCCGCCTCTGCCGCCGGAATAAGCGTGGAGCATATCCTTATATCCATAAGCGATACCCCCGGTCGGAAAATCCGGTCCTTTTATAAATTGCATCAAATCTTCCGTCGTGCTATCACCATTTTCGATAAGAGCGAGCGTTGCATCAAGCACTTCGGCTAAATTATGCGGCGGAATGTTTGTCGCCATACCGACAGCAATACCCAGAGTTCCATTCAAAAGAAGGGCTGGCACACTCGAGGGAAAAACCACCGGTTCGCGGCGGGTCTGGTCGTAGTTCGGGCGAAAATCAACGGTCTCTTTTTCTATATCCCGCAATAGCTCGCCGGTGATCCTGGACATCTTGGCCTCGGTGTATCGGTGGGCTGCGGCATTGTCTCCATCAATGGAGCCGAAATTGCCCTGTCCCAAGACAAGCGGATAACGATAAGAAAAGTCCTGCACCATACCAACCATCGAGTCGTAAACCGCCACATCTCCATGAGGATGATATTTTCCGAGCACGTCTCCGACGACTGTTGCCGATTTTCTAAAACGCGCGGAGGCAGTGAGCCCCATTTCGTGCATTGCAAAAAGGATTCTCCTGTGCACCGGCTTCAATCCGTCTCGGACATCCGGCAGGGCGCGCGAAGTAATGACGCTCATGGCATACGCCAAGTACGATTCTTTCATTTCTGCCACAACATCAACCGGAAGGATCATGTCGCTCCGTATTTCTTGATTTGCGTTTTGGTTCGACTTGGACGAATTTTTCATCCCAGTACTAAGATGTTAAATTTTTATTTATAATGGTCATTTGTTTTTCTGATGTTATATTGAAAATTTAGTACGGGACGGGTCTAATAATTATTGGGATCCGAAAAACTATTATATCCTCTTACTAAATTATCTTTTAATGCGGATAAAGGTTTTAAATCGTTGCCCAGTTTGGCTTGCGTATCCGGATTGGTAAAATTCGCCCCTAACGAATAAATCCAAAGCAGAGCCAAAAAAATACCTGCAACAACAGTCAGAACATGTAAGAGATGTGTTCTGGTTTCTTCGCTCTGGCGTCTTAAATGATGAATAATTTTTTTCATATATATTTATAACTTTTCCGCACAAAGGCGGATTAGCCTAGGGCTGATAATACTACGACCTCTCCTTCCTTGCCATCTAAATCTTTTAATTTAACCGTCAATTTATCAGCCACCTCGGCTTTTTCTTCTCCAGTTTCTTTTAAGAATACTTTTAAATGCGCCGTATCATAATCCATCGGGATTATCATTTTGGGTTCAAGAGATGCGGAGAGCTTGGCAGCGGCCTTGGCATCGAGCAAGCCACCCCCTCCGATTGGGACAAAAAGGATATCGGGGCTATTTATTGCTTCGCTTGCTTCTTTGGAAATATCTCCTCCTGACAATGCTCCAAGAAATACAACATTAATACTGTCAATGGAAAACTTATAAATAGTGTTGATATATTTTTTATTGTCAATTAGCGCGTTGGATAAAATTCCCCTGATAAAAATTTCTTTGACTTCATAATCCCCCGGACCAGTTATGAGCATTGGGGCTCGCTCTCCGTGGGTAAGCTGATCGATACCATTATAATCATTGTGATTGGTGGTAACCAGGGCAATATCCGCGCCGAAATGAGCATTGATGCCGGTCTTGGAACTTTTACTGACGGGATTAAAAGCGAGAACGGTTTCCCCGAGCTGGACCTTGAAAAACTGCTTGCCGTAATATGTTATTATCATTGTCTGTATTATAGCAAAAAGAGAGGAGCAGAGCAAAAAATTTATCTTTATTCTGTCCGAAGGTATTTGCCACATGATAATCCATATAGCAGAAAAAATATAAAAAGAAAGCGAAATTTGAGCTTTAATAGTAGGATAAACTGCTCAAAGAAGAGTATAATTATGGCCATGAGTAAATTTCTGACTGCAGTTTATAAAATAATTGCTGAAGGAGTTTTTTTTATTTTTTCTTACCTTATTGGAATTTTACTTGTCCTTAGTTTTGGTTTTTTGGAATCAATCGGCCTCTGTATTGAACTAATCTCAGGATTTTTAATTACCCTGCTATTTCGAGAATATATTTGGAGACGGAAAATAAGAAAAAAACAGAACTCGACCCGCAAGCGCTTAATGTGGGAATTTATTATATTTTTTATATTGCTCCAATCTTTTCTTATTTTTACTTTTCCCTTAAGTTCAGTAATTCCTCAAAAGATTTTAGAAAATGTTGGCCTCATCTATCCTATCGAGAATACGAATTGTGCAATACGAGAAGAACTCCAAAGAAGGACATTGTGGGATGATCGTATTGACTACAAAAAAGTTCGAATCGTCGCAGGGGGATTAATGCGTATATTATGGACACTAGAACAGAAGGGATTTATTGGCCGTGGTTATGCGCGTGTAGCCGAGACATTCGGCAGCACTATATATCTTTACGATCTTAAAGAGTGTCCATCAAGCAATGTATATTTCCATGAAATGACTCATATCTGGCAGATACAACACGCACGCTCTCGAATATTTGGGGTTACTACGATCCCAAGTTGGATACGATACTACTATCTCCAAATTACTAATTCGAATGTTCTGTATGATTACGGAGGAGAGGCTGGCCTATATCGAGCAAAAGAAGAAGGAAGAAGATTTATTGATTTTGGCTTAGAGCAACAAGCGATGATCGTTGAAGATTGGTATTGGAAGAGTGTGGACTCAATGAGCGATCAAGGTGAAATTTTTACAGAAGAGTACAAAGAATTATTAGATTATTATGTAGATGACATGCGAAGTTAAAGGCAAAATCTATTTGATTTTAAACCTTAGATTTAACTGCAGAAAAGTAGCGCGTTGACTTGTACTTGCATTCTTTTGAAATTGTAGTAGTATGCTTAGACAATTTGATTTTTATTAAAAGCATGGATTTAGGGTAACCCTGTCCGACCCGGGTCGGACAAAACCTAAGCCTTATGTCCGCGCAATTATTTTATTGGGCGGATTTTTTGTTAAATTTATGATTAGGAATGAAGATATAATAGATGCCGACGAGAATATTAAAGAAAATTTAGTGCTAAATTCTATTCTCTCCCGCAGCGTGAATAAGCCAGAAGTTGATTCTCTGGTAGAAGGCGCGGTTATTAGCGTGGAGAAATCATCCGTCTACGTCGACCTGGCGCCGTACGGAACCGGCATTATTTACGGTCGCGAATTTATTAATGCAAAAGATATTATAAAAAAAATAAGTCCCGGAGATATCATCAAGGCAAAAGTCGTTGAGATAGAAAATGACGACGGCTATATCGAACTTTCTCTAAAAGAAGCAAAGCAGGCCCTCGCCTGGAATGAGGCCGAAAAAGCCATCAAGGATAAAACTGTCATGAGCTTAAAAATAATTGACGCCAATAAAGGCGGGCTGATCTTGGAGTGGCAGGGCATCCAGGGATTCTTGCCCGCCAGCCAACTTAAAGCCGATCATTATCCCAGAGTTCTGGACTCCGATAAAGATAAAATTCTCAAAGAACTTAAGAAATTGGTCGGACAACAAATTTCGGTAATGATAATTTCGACAATGCCAAAAGAAAATAAGTTAATTTTTTCCGAGAAAGATAATAATCCAGAAGAGAAAAAAGAAATTTTGAGAAAATATCATGTCGGGGAAGATTTGGATTGCACGGTAGCGGGGCTGGTTGATTTCGGAGTCTTTGTTAAACTATCCGAGGGCCTGGAAGGTCTGGTTCATATCTCCGAGCTTGATTGGGGGCTCGTAGAAAACCCCCGCGCCATGTTTAAAATAGGAGACAAAATCCGCGCTAGAGTGATTGAAATAAAGGACGGCAAAATATCGCTATCAATCAAGGCTCTCAAAGAAAATCCATGGAAAGAATTCGAAGGAAAACTTAAAAAAGGCGACATTATTAAAGGGGTCGTGATAAAATATAACAAGCACGGCGCGCTCGTCTCAATCAAAGAAGGCGTGGCCGGACTGGTACACAATTCCACCTTTCCTTCCGAGAGCAAACTGCGTGAAAAACTGGAACTCGGAAAGAATTACAATTTCCAAATTACCCTCTTTGAGCCAAAGGACCAGAAAATGACTTTGGTATACCTAGAGTAAATAGATGTTAGTATCTATCTCTAATTCTCTGTAGAGCGTTGCGTGCATCATTAAAACCATCTATCTTTCTTCTAATTTTAGTACGCACCTTATTAATTTCTTTTATAGAAAGATCTTTAATCTCTTGAGATTGAGTTCCTTCAAAATATCTTTGAAGTGAAAAAAGTTTACTGTTAAGTTCCTCCAACGCCTCACTTACAGCTTTAAAATTGTGTGGTTCTAATTCCATCTTATCTCTAATATCCTCCGGCAATCTAATTCCATTTAGAGATGTTGATAAATTATCTAACTCTCTAAAAATTACTTCTTGGTCTATATTTTCTCCTGAACTTAAAAATTTTAATTCATCTAAATTGAATGAAACTCGTGGAAATTTATTGCGGTTGATAGTTCTTGAAAGTTCGTCCGTAGTATTATAAATGTGAAGGAACAAATCTGAAATATTTTCAATATCTTCTTTGTCGCGGTCAGAACTTTCCATATTCACTTGCCTTTCCTGGGAAAGATTTACCTGATTTTTAGGCTTTTTTAATTCCACTTCTAATTGCCTTATTAAAGATTGTTGATTAATTATTTCAGCGATTTCTTTTTTACCCTTTATTATTTCTGGTGTATCATCTTTTAAAAATTTATTCATATCTCCTACACCAGTTCTTTGACGAACTTCAGTTTTGTCTATTCCTTCCCCCTTTAATTTATCTGAAAGATCCATTTGTAATCCTTTCGTCTGAACATGTATCATGCTAGACTTCTCGCTTAAATCCAACCAAATTTCAGACAATTTCTCTATTTTCTCAGATACACTCATGGAGGGATCTTTCTCTAATGTTTCTAAATCTGATTTAAAATCAAGCATTGCCTTTTCCTCATGTTTTTCTGTTTGATCTACACCTGATTGTTCACCGAAACCGGGTACATCCAATTCTCTTCTCAACTCCTCTATTCGATCCAAACGTACTTTTTCCCTTTCGTCTTTAATAATTTGAGCTTGTGCAGGATCTTCAATGAATTGCTCAGGTTCTTCAGGTACAGGAACTTTTTCATTTATCTCTTCTAATTGAGGTCTAACATCCTCAGGTTTTTTTTGGTTTAAGCTGTCCATACTCATGTGTCTAATCATATCATAACCAAAAATCCTCCACTTAGAAGGATTTTTGACTTATTTATATTGTTGCAGTAATTGGGGGTATTTTATCTTCCACGCCAATTTCATTCATGATAGACATCACTTGCTTCGCATAATTAGGCGCGATGGTTGGAGGATTATACCTATTAAGTATTTCTTCCGTGGTTTTCCCTGCGTAATGAAACTCGGTCTTTGGATTGTTCCCGCCTAAATTGAGAGCCACGGTTTCAATCGCCTCTTCGGTTGATTTAAAACCAATCTTGCAGGAACCCCAGCCGAAAGGATTATTCAAAACATATTCGCAGGCATTCTTGCCTCCGGTTGACTCTCGCACCGCGATCGCAGGCATTAGTCGCCAATCAAGTTTATTCTTTTCCGCTTCAACAACCATTTTCATACCGGTGCCTTCAAGGGGCATATTGTGCGCCTGGAAATAGGCATCAATAGACTCAGCTTTTTTGGCTTTGGCTTCTTGAACCGCAAGCTTTTGGTCGACAGCGTCTTTAACCACCAGGTCGCCATAAACTTCATTATTAAATTTTTGAACCAATACATTTTGATTAATCCCTGAAATTTCAGCGTTAGGTAATCCCGGAATCACAATAGGGACTGCCACAACGGGCAAAATAACCAGAGATTGGACAAAACGTATTAAATTGTTTTTTTTCATATTTGGGCGGTTATGCTCCGCCAACTCCGTACATCCGAAGCTTGCTCCAAACAAAAAGGCCTTACAAAATCAGGCCGAAATGAATTCAGCGAGCTTATATAAGGACTTGCGAAAAGTCTATCATACCGCCATTTAAAAGTCAAATTATAAAATAGTTGTCATTTTGTGTCAAATTTGAATACACTGTCAGCTACTTTATAGGCCTCACCTGCCCCCATTGTCACAAATACATCTTTCGGACCAAGTTTCATGGCCAGCACAGCTTTTTCAGCCGTTTCAAAGTCTTTAAAAGCTTGAGATTTTTGGCCGTTTGCCTCTATGGCAAGCGCCAATTTTTCACTAGAAACAGTTTCATCCTTATCTTCCCGTGCAAAGTAGATAGGCAGAAGAAATACTTCATCCGCCTCTTTAAAACTTTTAACAAAATCATTAAATAAAGCTTTGGTACGGCTATATAAATGGGGTTGGAAAATCACCGTAATCTTTTTCTTACTTTTTGGATAAAGTTCTCTTAAGGCCTGCAGACTTGCCTTAATTTCCGTCGGATGGTGGGCATAATCATCATAGACAACAGTCCCCTCCCGTGTCTGCTCCTTTTTTTCCAATCTGCGCCAAGTACCGGAAAATTCCGAGAGAGACTTCTGCGCATTTTCCTTTTTAATATTTAAAATATCCGCTACAGCCATAGCGGCAGCCGCATTCATTCGATTATGTTCCCCCGGTATGGACAGTTTTGGCACTTTTTTTAAATATTTTGCATAGTTTAAAACTTTATTTTCACTCTGTGAAAGAAATTGGCTGAATGCGCTTTTTATATCCTCTAAGTCATGATAGTAGTCCAGATGGTCTGCTTCGATATTTGTTATAACTCCGATAAATGGATGGAAATTCAAAAAATGTCTATTGTATTCATCGGCTTCTACCACTAAATATCTACTATTTCCTCTTCGAAAATTGCTATCAAATTTCTTTATAAATGAACCGACAATAACGGTAGGATCCAAACCTGCATCCATTAGTATTTGCGCTACCATCGCAGTCGTTGTTGTTTTTCCATGCGTGCCTGAAATTGCAATAACCTTATATTCTTTGGCAAAAGCTCCAAGTGCTTCAAAATAACTCATCACTGGTTTGCCTGATTCTCTGGCATGCTTAATAATTTCTGGCCCACGATGAAGCCACGCGTCGCTATAGACATAAAGATCGGTTGTCGGCAGTTGAGATAAATTCTTTATGTCTTTTTGAAAAAGTATCGGGACACCGAGAGCGATAAGTGGATCAAGTGTTTTAGAGCTCTCTTCGTCATTTACGCCAGACACGATCATTCCCCGAGAAAGCGCCATTTTTGCCAGTGCCGAAATACCAATGCCGCCAATTCCTATGAAAAATATTTTCTTTATTTTTTTCAAATTGAAATCTTGCATTATTTTAATCTGTTTACGATTTTCATAAACTTATCTCCTCGGTCGTATTCGTTTTCAAAATACTTTCCGAAAGAAGAAAAAGCAGGACTGTACAGAATCGTCTCTCCCTTCCTTGCAATATCAAACGCGCGCCCAACAGTGTCGGGAAGACCTTCTTCTTCATAAACATTAATGCCAATATTACTCAATTTCAATACTTGGTCCCGGATTAGATCAGTGCCTTTTTCTTTAAACAACACAACTTTTGAGCAATATTTAGGAATTTCACGCAGAAGTTGAGACATGTCCAGAAATTTATTATCCCCTCCAATTATTAAAACTACTTTGCGCTTATTTTTATCTCCCAATGCCTTTAGCGCGGCAATCGTGGCCTCCGGCGTGGTCGAACTGTTGTCGTTATAAATTTTTATGCCCTTTACTTCGCGCAACAGCTGCAGCCGGCCGGTAAGCGGGATGAATGTTGAGAGAGCCTTTTTAATTTTTACATCAGGTATAGATAGCGCTCGAGCAGTTTCTAGCGCAAGTGCTGCGTTGTAAACATTGTGAATCCCCGGCAAATTTAATTTCCAACCTTTAGGCAATCTCCCCTTTGAAACAATTATTTTGCTCGCTAATTTTCCACCCCACTTTTTAATAAAAGGTAGCGCTTGACTACCTACAATCAATAAATCGTCCTTTTTTTGATGTTTAAAAATATGAGACTTATCAGAAAAATATTTTTTCGTGTTTCCTTTGTAGTAACCCATGTGGTCGGCAAAGAAGGTCGTAAAAACCGCAATATAGGGAGAAATTTTGTGATCGCCAAACCCTTGAAGTTGCCATGAATCTAATTCAAAAACTGCTATTTCTGCATTTTTTGCTTGCTTTAATAATTGAAGATTTGAGATACCTCGCACATTGCCGCCCATAATCACTTTTTTACCGACAAATTCAAGGATGTGGGCAATCAAGTGCGCAACGGTAGACTTCCCGCGCGTTCCCGTGACAGCCACCATCGGCAGACCGGAGAGTTTAGAAAAAAGCGTCGCGCTCATCTCAATCGGAATATTGTTAGCTTTGGCCTCCTTTATATATATTGAATCAGATGACACTCCGGCAGCTTTTAAAACTAAGTCAGCCTTTTGAAAATCTTCCAATCTGTGTTCACCCAAAACATATTTAATATCTTTAAATTTTGGCAGTTTTTTCAATGATTCTTTCAATTGCTCTTTTGTTTTTAAATCCGTAACAGTCAACTTGGCCCCGGATTCAGCCAAAAAAAGAGCATCCCCAACGCCGCGGCCCAGCAGCCCCAGACCCATCACGGTCACCTTTTTACCCTCAAAAAAAGCTCGAAAATCCTTCATAAGGCCATATTAACATAAACTCGTTGAAAGAGTTTTATTTTTTTAAAAGCGCCATTATTGCCTCTCTCGATATAAGCCCAACCTTTGCATCAAGTTCATCAATTTTACTCAAATCTCTTTTGGTCGTTCCTAATTCATTTGATTTCTTATATGTTTGTTTAATATTTTCATGAGAAGCGCTTTTAAATTTCATTTCCTCGTCATCGTCCATATCAAAAATTTCAAACCCGAGATTCTCTGCAACTCTCTTTGCTCTAAAAAACATGGAGCCTGCAGTTAAATATTCAAGTTTACCGAGCTCTGAGGTTGGATTATCTCTCATTTCTTTTGCAATCTCTATAAGTCCAGCATGAATTAAGCGTTTTAAACGAAGAACAGTATTAATGGGAGTTGCTCCTGCAACGGCTCGTTCATTTGAAATAGAACCTTTAGCATCAAGATGCAATATGCCAACTTTAAATTTATTTGCGGGTTTCCCTGTTAATAAAAAATTGTATAGTTCCGGATAAGCTTTTTTCAATTCTTCTGACTTGGGCCTTTTTCTACTGTCTTCAAACCGCATAACACGAACACCTCCCTTGTCATATAGTGGTGGTGTTCCTATTTTCTCCCGCTGCTTCCGTATAAAATTGCCAAAAGATTCTCCCATATTTTTATTATACTTCTTGGAAAGCTTTTTTCAGTTCCTCCATATCATCAAAATGATTTTTCACTCCGTTGATTTCCTGATAGTCTTCATGACCTTTGCCGGCGCAAAGAATTACGTCGTTTTTCTGTGCCAATTTTACCGCTTCCAAAATTGCCTCACGCCTATTTGGAATATTTCTTACTTTTTTTGAATCTTCCGGTAAAAGATCCGCCATCATATCGGCGATAATCTTATTCGGATCTTCACTTCTCGGATTATCAGATGTGAAGATTGGAATATCAGACATTGCCACCCCGATTCTGCCCATCTTTGGACGCTTGAATGGATCACGATCGCCCCCGCATCCAAAAACAGAAATAATTCTCCCATTTTTTGGTTTTATTTCCCGAACAGCCAGTAAAACTTTCCCTAAGGCATCCGGCGTATGCGCGTAATCAACAATAACAAGCACTCCGCTTCTAGAAGTGAAATGTTCAAAGCGCCCGCGTGGGGGTTCTATTTCTTCCAAAATTTTATCTACTTTAGGCATATTGAACCCTAACAATTTGCTGGCGCTCCAAACCGCCAGCAAATTGTAAGCATTGAATTTGCCCAGAAGTTTTGATTTAATTTGGCTTCCATTAAAATTCAGTTCAAGCCCGTTAAAGTCCAATTTAACAATTTCTCCTTTAAAGTCTGTCTCGTTATTGAAACCATAAGATATCTTCCTCGCTTTGATTCCTTCCAGCATTTTTACACCATATTCATCGTCATTGTTGGTTAAAGCAAAAGCGCTCATGGGAAGCATTATAAAAAATTTCCTTTTTGCTTCAAAATAATTATCAATATTTTTATGATAGTCCAAGTGGTCATGCGTTAAATTAGTAAAAATTCCCCCCGTAAAATTTATTCCCGCCACGCGCCCTTGGTCCATCGCATGACTCGAAACCTCCATAAAAACATACTCACAACCCTTCCCTACCATTTCTGCGAAAAGTTTAGTCAAAGAGACAGAATCCGGTGTCGTCATATCCGCCGGAATTTTTTTATCGGCAATTATGTTCTCCACTGTACTTACTAGCCCAGCTTTATATCCAAGTTCCGTTGCAACTTTATAAAGAAGCGTTGCAGTCGTAGTTTTGCCATTGGTACCCGTTACCCCAACAATCTTGAGCTTCTTCGATGGGTTGCCGTAGTGATAAATTGCCCATATGGACTTAACCCGCCACCATGCAGTTTTTAATTTTCTGGTTAAACTTTCCACATTGGTTTAATGATTAGCAGACTTTATAAATTCCAATATATCTTTAAAATCCTTAAAGGAATAATCCGCTTCAGCAGACTTTTTAAAAACAACTCCGGCTTTAATTCCAACACTTTTGGCAGGGATCACATCTTTACCTATGTCATCACCGACATATAGAATCTCGTCCGGCGAAATAGCGGAAAGCTCAATAATTTTTTTATATCCATCCAGCGCGGGCTTTGGGCTTCCCACCATACTGGAACTTAAAAGATGGGTAAACCAATTCAAGTTGATGCCCAGGGCAGGCAAGATGTTGCCGAGATTTATATTTGAAAACATGGAGACCGGAATATTTTTACTCAATTCTTCTAAGACTTGTGGAATATTCGGGTCATTGATAATATAAAAAGTTTTAGGATTCATGGCATTCACCAGTCCCGACCAGAAACCCGCAACCATCCCGAGAGATTTAAAAATAGCGGAATTGCTGTGGTTATTTTCTTCATATAACTTCTCGTATTCAGCTATAAGCTCAGGAGTGATGGGCTTGCCTACAATTTTCGCATAAGTAGCGTATCGCAAATTACTATGCGCATCCATATTTACGCGCGCCAAGGTATCGCTAAAATCAAACCATATGTGTTTAATCATATAAATTTTCTACAACTTCTAATTCTTTTTCTAAAATAACATCCCCTTCGCCGAAAACAAATTTGCCTTTGAATTTCTTGTGCTTCAGAAATAGAGGCATCCAATGGACATCGTCCGGCCACATTTCCATGAATGGAATTTCATCGATATGAAACCATTGTGGTCTCATTTCTTCGGACTCCGCCGGATTTCCTAAAAAATTGTCCGACTTAAAAATATGCACCTCTAATATTTCGTGATTGCCTTTAAATTCGAAATCTATAATCCCAACTTTATCTAGATTTATTAATTCTATCCCCGCTTCTTCTTTCACTTCTCTTTTTGCGCCATCTTCTATACTTTCTCCATCTGCAATTTTACCACCAAAACCATTCCATCGGCCAGACCCGAATCCCCGCTTTTTCATTCCTAGCAATACACTGGGGTGTTGATGAATTATGCAAAGAGTTGTTACAATTTTTTTCATAGTTATTCCCTTAAAAATTCAAACCTCGGAACTTTTTTACCATTTATTTCTACATTCTCAATAAACATGGAAAGGGGGCGCACCCACATAGAATAATCGTCGTAAAGTTTTTTGTAAACAACCAATTCGTCGAGAGTTTCAGAATGCTTCGCCACGCCGAGCAATTGATAATCCTTTCCTTTAAAATGTCTGTATTTGCCTAATTTTATAGCATTATTTTCGATCATTCTTTCATTTAATTAAAAATCTGTAAACTCACCAAACGAATCGTTTGGTGATATCAATATTTATACCCTATCTAGCAGAGTAATATTTTAACGGCAGAATGTAAAGTTTAATCGTATTCATAAAACGGCAATTTCTGATACAATTGCATTCATTCCATGGATATGCCACATATGACAAAAACTGACGAGGAATTGGTCCTTCTTATTCAACGGGGATCAGAAGAACCTTTTGGGATTCTGATGGATCGTTACACTCAAAAATTAATGCGTTATGGCAAGAAATTTCTTTCTAGTCAAGAGAATATCGAAGATATAGTCCAAGAAATATTCATCAAGGTTTATAAAAATATTAAAAGTTTTGACGTTGAGCGAAAATTTTCCCCTTGGATATACAGAATTGCGCATAATGCCTTCGTTAATCATCTCCGGAGTATCGATAAGGAGCCGTTGTTATTTTTCAACTTTGACACTTTGCTTAATCATCCCATTTATGAAGATCCGGCGATCAAGGAGAAAGAAAATCAGGAAATCCGTGTATTATTAGATAAAGGCCTCGAAAAGCTGCCCTCTATTTACCGAGAAACTATAATTCTTTATTACTTTGAAGATTTGAACTATCAAGAAATTGCGGATATTCTGCATGTACCAATCGGAACGGTCAGCATCAGGCTGCGTCGGGCCCGTCTAATGTTGAAGGAGCATATTAAATATGAATAATGATTTTAAAAACAGAATTCTTGAGAAGGTACATAAAAAAGAAATTTTGATGTATCCCAAAATATATTTTATTGTCCGATTAATTTTAGCCGGTTTAATATCTATAGCGGCTTTTTTCTTGTTAATTTTTTCCCTTAGCTTTGTTTTTTTCAGCATTCAAGAAAGCGGAAGGCAGTTTTTACTTGGTTTTGGCATTCAGGGAATTATAACTTTCATGATCCTGTTTCCCTGGGTGATGATTATTTTTACTGCAATATTATTTTTTCTTCTTGAATGGATACTCCGCCACTTCAAATTCGCTTATCAACTCCCAGTGGTGCGTATTTTTATCTATAGCCTGTTCGTGACAATATTTGCAAGTATTCTTTTTACGCTTACGCCGATCCATTTAACTTTTCTCAAAAAAGCAGACGTGGATGAACTACCGATAATCGGAGGAATTTATGAATCGATTCATGATTCGGCAAAAGACAAGGGGGTAATCCGAGGCAACGTTTATTCAATTCAAAATAATTCATTGATTTTATCGCACAATGATAATGATAAAGACGCGGATGACGGCACTTGGAATGTTATTTTCCCTGCCGGTTTTGATCTTGCAAAATTCAGGGTCGGAGAGAAAGTTTATGTTGCCGGCAAAATTGACGGTAATAATATATATGCCTATGGTATTCACGCATTTCCTCGAGACAGGTAGATGAAAGAAAAGTAAATCCTTTGTGTATATATAGGCATGAAGGATAGTAGAATCATAATGGGAATGCATATAGCCGTTGAGATTGCTGACAAACACGCCAATCCTGAAATATTTGAAGAAATCTTCTCCTTTTTTAGGGCGGTTGACAGGCAATTCAGCACCTATAAAAATGACAGCGAAATAACGCGCATCAATCGCAATGAGATTGCCGCGAATTCTTATAGCCAAGAAATGGAAGAAATTTTTTCTCTCTCGGAGAAAACTAAGCGAGATACCGACGGATATTTTAACATTCAAAAGCCTGACGGGACGCTTGATCCTTCCGGGATTGTTAAAGGTTGGGCAATTGAAAAGGCCGCTCAACTTTCGCTAAAAATGGGTTACCAAAATTTATATATTGATGCAGGAGGAGATATCCAATCTTACGGATTAAACGGTCAAGGAAAAGAATGGAGTATAGGCATTCGTAATCCTTTTAATCAAAAGGAAATTATTAAAGTTGTGGAGGTTAAAGGAAAAGGAATAGCCACTTCCGGAAGTTATGTACGCGGAGACCATATTTATAACCCGCGCGCTCCTCACGAGCGTCTTCTGGATGTCGTCAGTCTCACTGTTATCGGACCAAATATTCTTGAGGCGGATCGCTTCGCAACGGCTGCTTTTGCGATGGGAAGAAAAGGAATTAATTTTATTGAAAAACTGCCCGGTTTTGAAGGATACGCGGTGGATTCCGCCGGCATAGCGACTTTTACAAGCAATTTTGAACAATACGTTAAAACAAAATGAATACAAATCGAACTTTAAAAAAACTCTCTATATCTATGGGACTTATTCTGGCCTCTGTTGCCTATGCTTTTTATCAAAATTCAATTCCTGCCTCTTCAATCATTGCAGAAAAAAATAATGGAGTAGAAAATCTCCCGCAGGCAGTTATTGTGCAAACTCCACCTCCTCGGCCCAAACAAACTACATCAACATCAACTAAAACTGCGCCTCGTAAACCAACCCCGATGCCAGTCCCAACTCCAACACCTGTTCAAACTCCGATGCCCGTCCCAACTCCAAAGCCAGTTCTAAAATACGCCGACGGAGTTTACACTGGAAATCCCGCAGATGCTTACTATGGAATAATCCAGGTGAAAGCGACTATCAATAATGGGGCACTCGCAGATGTGCAATTTTTACGGCACCCGAATGACCGGGGCACTTCAATTCGTATTAATAACTATGCGATGCCGATATTGAGACAAGAAGCAATTCGTGCGCAGAATGCCAATGTCGACATCATCTCCGGAGCGACTGATTCCAGCCAAGCTTTTGTGGAGTCCCTAACTTCGGCGCTAAACCGGGCAAAAAATTATTTATGATTACTCTGATCGACAATTTTCTAAATCGAATCACAATGTATCGGCTGGTACTTTATTACCTTGTCGGGCTTCTTTTAGTTTCCTTATCATTCAGCTTTTATAATATTCTGCCGTATAACCCTTTAGTTCTTTTATTTTCTACCCTCACAATTTTATTTTTCTGCTTTATTGGCAACATTCTTTTTGCCAAAGCTTTTGGAGTTGTAACAAATACTGAATCGATTTACATCACTGCCCTCATTTTAGCTTTGATAATTCCACCGACCTCTTCGAACGATTTTGCCGGTATTGGATTTATAATTTTCGCCTCTCTGTGGGCAATGGGATCAAAATATATATTCGCTATTGGAAAAAAGCATATTTTTAATCCGGCCGCCTTCGGCATCGCCTTATCAGCTATTATGATTGGGCAATCCGCAACTTGGTGGGTAGCCGGAAACTTGGCCTTGCTTCCATTTGTACTATTCGGGGGATTATTGATCGTCCGAAAAATTCACCGCTTTGATCTGGTGTTAAGTTTTTCCTTTGTTTCTCTTCTTACCGTTATTTTCACTTCGCCGTCTTTGAATCATATTACGCCTGTTGTCCAAACCCTGCTTCACTCTTCATTCCTTTTTCTAGCCTTTGTGATGCTGACGGAGCCCCTCTCAATGCCGCCGAGCCGGACATTGCGGATTTTATATGGAGCAATTGTTGGCTTTCTCTTTGCTCCTAATATTCACATCGGTTCTTATTATTTTACCCCGGAAATTGCTCTCCTCCTCGGCAATATTTTCGTTTATCTGGTTAGTCCGAAAGGACGATTTATTCTAACACTGAAAAGGAGAAGAAGAATTAGTCAAGATGAATATGAATATATTTTTACGCCAGATCGTTCATTTTCTTTTCAGCCGGGTCAATATCTCGAGTGGACACTTGGACATCGTTCCGTTGATAATCGTGGCAATCGAAGATATTTCACCATCGCTTCCTCGCCGACGGAAAATAATATTCGGCTTGGAGTTAAATTCCACGAACCGGCAAGTTCATTCAAACGAGCGCTCGGGTCAATGAAGTTAAATCATACTATTTCGGTTTCCAATCTCGCCGGAGATTTTGTTTTGCCGAAGAATAAAAGTAAAAAAATAGCATTTATTGCCGGAGGCATAGGCATTACTCCGTTTCGGAGCATGGTCCAGTATATGATTGACAAGAAAGACATTCGATCAGCTGTATTGCTTTACTCTAATAAAAGATTCGAAGAAGTGGCTTTTAGGGATATTTTCGACCGCGCGAATAAGGAAATAGGACTTAAAACTATTTATGCCCTTACTAATGATAAAAATAAACTACCCGGCGTGCACAACGGGAAAATTGACGGAACTTTGATCGCGCGAGAAATCCCTGATTATCTGGATCGAATATTTTATGTTTCCGGCCCGCGGGGCATGGTAGAGGCATTCAAAAAAACACTAAAGAATATGGGCATATCAAGGTGGAGAATCAAATCAGACTATTTTCCTGGTTTTGCTTAATTGATTAACGACTTCCGATGCTGGGGAGCATTTATCATTCCGCATTTTTTCCATTTATAGATTTCGCCACTCCAAGCATCCGATAATCTTTACCTTTGAAATGCCTATATTTCCCTAATTTAATTTCATTTTTCATATTATGACATTCTTGCACCCTTCGGCACTTTTTTTGTTGGACAAAGCAACACAATTCCGCCTTCTTCATCGGCCAAACCCAGCGTAAGCACTTCGGAAATAAAAGGCCCGATGTGCTTCGGAGGGAAATTCACTACTCCGATAATCATTTTCCCTACTAATTCCTCTTTCGTATAATTTTTTGTAATTTGCCCCGCGGATCTCTTGATCCCGATTTCTGGACCGAAATCAATCACGAACCGATACATCGGTTTTCTAGCTTCGGGAAAATCCTCCGCTTCCAAGATCTCCCCCGCCCGAATATCCACTTTTTCAAAATCTTGATATGTGATCATTGTTTTAATTTTATCCAATATCTTCGCTTGAGTTTGCCTTCATTTTCAATTTTATTTTCCAGAATCCCGCCATTTTTTTCTATAACTTTTGCCGAGCCAGTATTGTCATCATCACAAGTTAATAAAACTTTATTAAGACCAGGGCGTTTTGCCTCTGATAAAGCTAATTCCAAAATTCTTGTTCCGTATCCTTTATTCCTCTCTGAAGGTCGGATTGAATAGCCAATATGACCGCCCTGTAAAAGCAAATTTTCGTTAAGTCGATGCCTGATTTTCGTCCATCCAATAATTTTACCATCTTCCACGAACCATAATTCTGTCTGGGGAACTCGGTCAGCCGGCAGATTTATTCCTTCCTCTCTTTCTTTAATCTTCCGCAAAAGCTGGTCAAAATCTTCGTCGGGTTTTCTGCCATGGAGATAAATATTCTCACCCGCGGCTTCAAATTCTTTTGTCGCTTCAATAAAACTCTCTTTGTATTTCAAAGACGGCTTATCTAACTCCCCGAAATGTTTTAATTTTTGTCCTTTATCTTTCATGATGCCAACTAATTCACCAGCGATTTTCGATGCTGGGGCGCGTTGATCATTCCGCATTTTTTCCATTTGTAGACTTCGCCGGTCGCCGGGTTAATCGCTCCGCAAGGACACGGATCATTGCGGCCAATACTTTTGGCCAGATCAGTTTGAGCGCTTTTTATGTCTTCACTCGGTTCAGCATGGCTTGTCACTAAAGTCTGTCTTGGTGAACTTTCTTCCGCTTTAGCCGGCTCTTGGATAGTTCCGACCAGAGAAAAAACTTGCTCTTTGAAAGCTTCTTCCATCTCTTTAAACATCGCCAGCCCGTCTTTTTTATATTCCACAATGGGTTCGCGCTGGCCATAAGCCCGCAGATTTACGGAACTACGCAGATAGTCCATCGCTTCCAAGTGTTCCATCCAAAGGGTATCGGTTGTATAGAGAGCTATGCGGCGCACAGTTTCCAGAAAGGCCTCATCTCCCAATTTTTTCCTCTTCTCTTCGATTTGTTTTGACGCTTCAACTTCCGGTTCGACGCCCTTTTTCCATTCAATGATTTGTTTGAGCAGTTCCTCAATTCCTTCCTTATCTGCCCGGAGCATTTTCTGCCTTCTTTCGTAAACAATTTTGCGCTGATGATTCATCACATCGTCGTATTCCAGGGTATGTTTTCGCGCGTCAAAATGAAAACCCTCAATTTTTGCCTGCGCGCCTTCGAGTGTTCGTCCAATAAAACGATTCTCAATCGGCTGATCCTCCGGAATGCCAAAGCGCCCCATCATATTCTTTATCTTCTCCGAACCAAATACTCTCATTAAATCATCTTCCAAGGAAACATAAAACTGCGTCTCACCGGGGTCTCCCTGACGGCCGGAACGCCCTCGGAGCTGATTGTCAATTCTGCGCGCTTCATGCCTTTCAGTGCCTAAAACAAAAAGTCCGCTGACACTTTTCACAAATTCGTACTCTGGTTTGACTATTGGGTTTCCGCCAAGCTTGATATCAATTCCGCGACCAGCCATGTTGGTCGCAATAGTTACCGCGTTTCTTTTGCCTGCCTGGGCTATGATCTCTCCCTCCTTTTCATGATTTTTTGCGTTCAAAATCACATGTTGTACACCTTCTTGTTTTAAATACGCCGAAAGGAGCTCGTTTTTTTCAATAGAAATAGTTCCGATCAAAACAGGCATCCCTTTGGTATTCAGCTCTTTGACCTTTTTGGCTATTGCTTTGAATTTCCCTTTTTCGGATTGGAAAATCAAATCGTTGTGGTCTTTGCGGATGACAGGACGATTGGTCGGAATAACTATGACGTCCAAACCGTAAACTTTCAAAAATTCTTCTGCAGAAGTTACCGCCGTGCCCGTCATTCCTGAGAGTTTTTTATAAAATCGAAAATAATTCTGGAAGGTAATCGAGCCGCTCGAGCGAGTTTCTTTTTCAATCTTTACCCCTTCTTTCGCTTCAATCGCTTGATGAATTCCCTCGCTCCAGCGCCGGCCCGGCTGGAGGCGACCGGTAAAAGGATCGACAATCACAACTTCTCCATTTTTTACGACGTAATCTTTATCTTTTTCAAAAATAGCCTGCGCTTTTACGGCTGTTTCGAGATGATGAACGTTTTTGATGCCTTTTTCTGTATAAATATTTTCCACCCCGAGAAGTTTCTCGGCTTTGGTGATGCCCTCATCAGTGAGCGAGATAGCTTTTAACTTCTCATCGACTGTGTAATCAGAGTCTCTTTTAAGTTGTTTGGCAATATTATAAAACTTGATATAAAAATCTTCCGAATCACCCGCGGCGGAAGATATTATAAGCGGCGTGCGCGCTTCGTCGATCAAAATAGAGTCCACCTCGTCAACTATCGCATAACTGTGGCCGCGTTGAACTAAATTTTCGACAGAGGTCGCCAAATTGTCCCGCAGATAATCAAATCCATATTCATGATTTGTGCCATAGGTTACGTCCGCATAATATGCCTCCCTACGTCCCGACGGTTTTAAAAAATCATAGACAACTTTAAATTCTCCGACTTTATCCCGCTCCGGATCTTCTTCTTTGTGAGTAGCATCATATAAATATGAAACATTGTTCGAATTAATGACACCAACGGAAAGTCCTAGAAAATTATAAACTTGGCCCATGAGTACGGCGCCGATGCGAGAAAGATAATCATTCACAGTGACTATGTGCACTCCTTCGCCCGTAAGCGCGTTTAAATACGCCGGGAGCACTGCCACCAAAGTTTTTCCCTCACCAGTGCGCATCTCAGCAATTTTACCATGGTGGAGAGCCAGTCCTCCGATCAACTGCACATCGTAATGCCTCTCTCCTAAATTCCTCTTGGCCGCCTCCCGCACCAAGGCATACGCTTCGGGCAGTATCTCCTCCAAGGTCTCTGGTTTGTTTACGGAATTTGCCAATTTTTCTTTAAATTCCTTGGTTTTCTTTGGAAAATCCTCGTCCGTCAACTTCGAAACATCCGCTTCAAGAGCGTTTATTTTATCTATAATTTCTTTGGTACTTCCAATGAATTTGGAACTCTCATCGCCGAATATTTTACCGAATAAACTCATGAATGTATATTAGCATAAAACTCGTTGAGGTATAACTTTTCGCAGGGGTTTTGAGGCTGACGAGCACGTAACTCCATGATTTTTCAAGGCTGATAGTCTTTTCTAAAAATCCGTACCGGAGAAAAGATATGCCGATAAAGAATTGCTATTTTTGTTTTTATGCGAAACAAACCCCGCACCAGAGCAAAGCTCGGCACAGGGCAGGAAAATTATTTTCATTTGAAGCGGGTGATGGCGAAACTCCAACATATGTGCCTATGTGAGTGCGACCACCCGCTACAGATAAAAACAATTTAAATAAATTATAACATAACTTTTTCCTGTCAGGCTGCCCGGAATTGAACCGGGTCTACATCCTCCCGAAGGATGCGTACGACCGGTATACTACAGCCTGGTGGGCATGAAAAGATTTGGTCACAACTATAGGCTCGACGTCGCTCGCTTATGTCGCGACCCCGCCTCGCAATTCATTCTGCTGAATGAATATAGTTTCGGCTTTAAGTCCCTCCAAAAGCACATCAATGTGCTTGTGGGCATGAGTGGATTTGAACCACCAAGGATTGCTCCATACGCTCCTGAAGCGTACGCGTATACCAATTCCGCCACATGCCCATTATTAAATTGTCGGGGTGCCGCGCTTGTGTCTGGGAAGGAACCGGACACAAGAGCCGGAGCACAGGGTGCGAGGCGGGGTCGCGCAAATTTTCAGCAGAAAATTATGTGTGACTCGAGCCCGGGACCAAAAGGGTAAGAAACTTCGCTTCTCGTAAAGTCGGGGTGCCGGGAATCGAACCCGATCTAGATCCACCCCATGGACCCGTACTACCGGTATACCACACCCCGAATTTGCGCAAAAAATACTTGCGATTATTTGTTGCAGTGTAACCAAACTTACTCAGTTGTTTTGCCATCAAAGTGTTCCCCTTCATCTCTCTCCGCGTCCTGTTTCGTGATGTGTACCGTGCCGTCTTTGTGATTTGGCGGTGAATAAAGCGTATACAACTTCAGCGGTTTATCGATAGATGTATTAATAATATTATGCTTGGTGCCAGCGGGAATGACAACGGCAAAACCGTCATTTAAATCGTGCGCAACATCTTCTAAAACCGCTTGGCCCACTCCAGCTTCGAGGCGGATGAATTGATCCAACTGGTGAACCTCTTCACCGATGTCTTCGCCGGGCTTCAAGCTCATTACTACGAGCTGGCTGTTCTTTGCGGTATACAAAACTTGGCGAAAGTCTTCGTTTTCTAAAGAAATTTTTTCGATGTTAGCGATATAGCCTTTCATACGGTCTATTTTATTATACAAAAACACAAAAAGCCAGACGGCCAAAAGTGCAACTATACAATAAGCCTGGAAATGCCAGAGTCTTCAATGAATGAAAGGGGTATAATTCCAAATTAACCTTTTTTCAACATCGCCTGAGTTCAGCCAGCAAAGCTGGCACGCCGAATTAAATTTTATAAAACTGTCCGTGAAATCCAAAAGGAATGTGATGCGGAACCTCTGCTCTTGCTACTTCAGCAAAAGAACCGGCATCTAAGATTAGCATAAAGGAATTTCCTTTTTTGGCATTCAAAACCACCGAAATTATGACGCCTTCATCTTCTTTCGTCGCGTTGAGAGAAGATATAAAAACTGGTTCTCCGGGATAGCATTCGTCTTCTTTCCAAGTTTTGGAACTCCTTTCTTTAATATCAATTTTTACTAATCTATCAAGAAAATTATCGGGGTTGTTTCTTTCCGAACCAGTTCCATAAACAAAACGATAATTTTTTGTGTTTGATAATTCGTAATTAATTCTGGGGAGTTCGATTGGATCATCTGAAAGGGTTTGATACTTTACTGAAGAATCTGAGAAAGATATTTCATAACGTCTTAGTTCGCCGGCGGAAATCATTTTTTTATTTACATCACCTCTCAAAACATCTAGATAGAGAGATTGAACTATATCTGTATTTGGATATGCAACAATATCAATAATGACTTTGCCATTTTCCTCAAAAGCATTGATGTGATGAAAAGCGAAAAAAGCTTCGGTGGAATATCTGCCTTTTAATTTTCCAGTTTTTCTATCTACCAGTAGAAAATTCGTTCCATTACTTGGTTTCCACTTAAAATTTTCGATAAATGGTTTACCGCTCAATAACAAACTTAATGGATTTATGACAAAAGGATATTCTGCCAACACAACATAGTTTTGGGTTATCCCAAAACTATGCATATATGCCGGTTCTTTTGCAGGAATTGTGCCTATTGTTTCTCTTTTTTTTGAGCCACGAGGAATACGATAAACATTATAAGAATTTAGGGCAGAAAAGTGAGTGAGATAGTTTATTCCTTCTTTCCTTTCAAAATCGTAATGCGGATGTGCTGTGGTGATGATTCCTTTTAATTTATCATCGTATTTTGAGACACCGACGGTTTGAAGTGTTTGCGGATCAAATTCAATTGGTAGAGGAATTTCTGTAAGTGCTACAAATTCGTTTGAAATTCTTGAAATATTCACATTGGCGTTGTCGGTCGGTCTTGGAGAAAACATTTGCGCGAAACGCTTGAAGATAGAACGGCAAGGGTCTGTCGCAAATTCAGAATAACTAATTTCTCCTTTTTCTTTACTATATTTGTAAGCTTTGCTTTCTAAAAATTTATTTGCATAAGAAACTTTGCCGTTCTGAAAAGAGAATTTATGTAGCATTGCGAAACCGTCGAACCAGTGCCTAAGTTTTTTCTTGCCAACCTCAAACTTAGCCGGTCCATTTCTGATTAAAGTTCCAGAAAGCCACGTGGGCAAAGTTCCTTTAATCGGCAATTCTTCTATTGCAATCTCTTTATCAAGAGTAGAAAACCCTAAAGAAAATTTTCTCTTATCCATATTAATGAGTATATCAGCTTTTTGCACTAACTCCGCAATCGCAAAAATGTAAGAAATTGTTTGACTGGAAATAGTTTCTCGCCTTCGAAATCCTTTTAAGGAAATTTATTCGTAAAGTCGGTTACTACGTACCTATGTGCTTTTCCACCTCGCTACGCTCGTACGGAAAAGTCTTTCGATACCCCAACGAATGCAAATCAATTTGCTTTCTCCGTCCCTAGTAATGCGATGTAAAACATTTCCATAAAGTCTTGACGGGATTTTTGGAGGCGGCTAGTTTCCGTACCATGCGCGATACCATTCGCGCATCTGATTTATTTCTTTGTTCAAATTTATCGCTAATTATTTAAACCATTCCTTAAAAGTTTTGGGCCAGCCGATCATAAGAAGCAACGCAAGTGGTGCCCCCAATTAGCGGAGCGTTCTACGAAATCCCAGACTGGCAGACCTACGATCGGGCGGAGTAGTGACGGTGAAAAATCCCCAAAACACCATCCAAAGAAGAGCAGGGCGCACGGGTTTTATAAGAACAAGTATCGCAAGACAAACATCTATAATCCCAAGTAAAAATAGGATTTTTGTTGCCAATTCAGCATCCACAATTCCAAACTTAGAAAACCATCCGATCCAGTCTCGTTTGCCCTGCAAGGCAAAAGCGCCATAACCGATGAATTCACCGGCAACGGAAATTCGCAATATCCATTCGATGAGTTTTGTATTAATAAATATATTATAACTCTATTTTTCTCAACATCATGGCGTTCATCGCGACGATTACAGTGGAAAGCGACATGAACACGGCCGCCAGCGCGGGCTGAAGGAAAATTCCTTTAAATGCCAGTACTCCGGCTGCAAGGGGAATAGCGATGATATTATATCCCGTTGCCCAAAACAAATTCTGAATCATTTTTGTGTAGGTAAGCCGTGAGAGCTTGATAATTTTCGGAATATCACGCGGATCATTTCTCACAAGAATAATGCCCGCAGACTCCATAGCAATATTTGTCCCTGCTCCGATGGCAATACCGAGATCAGCTTGTGTAAGCGCAGGGGCATCGTTTACGCCATCGCCAACCATCGCGACTTTTTGACCTTTCCTTTGCAACAATTTTACTTTTTCTGATTTTTGCCCCGGCGACACTTTTGCAAAATACTCGTCAATACCCAATTCTCCGGCAACCCATTTTGCAACATCTTCACTATCACCTGTAATCATCGCTGTTTTGATTCCAAAGTCGCGCAGTGTTCTTATTGCTTCACGCGATTCTTCCCGAATAATATCAACGAGGGCGATTGCTCCAAGCAAGGAATTACCGGTCATTACAAATATAATTGTTTTACCTTGCGCGGAAAGTTGCTCAACCTTGGTTCGTGCCTGCATATCAAGGTTTAATTTCAAATCTGACAAAAGTGTCTGACTGCCAACAAATATTTCAAATTCCTCAATAGTTGCCTTTGCACCCTTCCCGGCAATCCGCTGAAAGTTTTTTACTGGGGGGATTTTTAGATTTCTTTTTCCTGCTTCTTTCACTATTGCCCGCGCGATGGGATGTTCAGATTGACTATTGACGGAAGTGGCGTATTGTAAAACTTTTGTTTCGTTTTCCGCTCCGACTGGAACAATAGCATCAACGCCAAATTCTCCTTTCGTTAATGTTCCTGTTTTATCAAAAAGAACTATATCAATGTTGCGTGCGGCTTCAAGCGCGAGCCGTTGCTTAACCAGAAAACCGTTTTGCGCCGCTTTTGTCGTTGAAATTGAAGCCACCAAAGGAATGGCTAAACCAAGTGCGTGAGGGCAAGCGATGACAAGCACGGCAACCATGCGCTCAATGGCAAAAGCGGGATTAGACACCGCAAGCCAAACCGCCAATGTAATACCGCCTACCACGACAGCGATAATGGTGAGGTAATATGCTGCCCTATCGGATAACATTTGCAGACGCGATTTTGAACTTTGCGCTTCGGCGACAAGACGCATGACTCCCGCCAAAAAAGTTTTCTCCCCTACATCCGTCACTTTTATTTTAAGTACGCCGTCACCATTTATCGTTCCCGCGATAACTTCACTTTCTTGTTTCTTTGGTACGGGCTTCGATTCACCGGTGGCAATTGATTCGTTCACATCAGAGACACCTTCGACGACGATCCCATCCGTCGGGATTTTGCCGCCGGGTTTTACGAGAACTATATCTCCGCTCCTCACATCTCTAAGCGGGATTATTTCCGTCTTGTCGCCCTGTATGACTTCCGCTTGATCGGGCAAGAGTTTTGATAATTCTTTAAGCGCACTCCGTGCGCCGGAAACTGCCCGCATCTCCATCCAATGTCCGAGAAGCATAATGGTGATAAGCGTTGCGAGTTCAAAGAAAAGAGTTTCGGTACCTCCCGAGAGAATAGTATAAACGCTATACAAGTAAGCAACGGATATTGCCAAGGCAATGAGCGTCATCATTCCCGGTAGTTTCGCTTTTAGTTCCCGAAATGCCGAGGCGATAAATACCCATCCACCATAAAAAAAAATTACTGACGCGAGAATAAAGGGAACATATAAAGAGCCGGGGAATGTCGGGGCTTTGAATCGTAAAAGTTCTTGTATGACATCCGAATAGAGAACAACGGGAATTGAAAGAACTAAACTTGTCCAAAATTTATCTCTGAATATATTAGTTGAATGTTCCCTGTGTTTATTAAAGTCGTCGTGCTCACCATGTCCCACCTTCTTTTTTGCAACAAGAACAAGTCTCATCCCGCATTCGGGACATAGACCTTCCTTTTCCTGATGAATTTCGGAGTGCATAGGGCATGTATAAATTTTTGTTTCCTCTTTCATACTAAATCAAATTCATTAGTGTGATCATTATACCAAAAAGTTCGGATTTACTCAGTAAAAACACTTGCGTTTGACATATCATCTGAAAAGCATTAAAATCAGTAGAGCGAATAAAAAACCTTTAAATAATATGGACAACTACGAGAGAAAATCTGATACCTATGCTTCAGATCATGAAAAAAAATCCGGCTCTAATGTTTCGCCTGATTTGAAGCCACTGGAAAATTCTATATCCCTCGAGTCATTGAAGGAGTATAAAAATTGCGTTGAACGACTTTCGAATTCTTTCAGCTCAGTCGCTCAGATTTTTCACGAACGGTCTAAACAAGGCTTTGTTGATTTGATTGACCCGGGCGAGATCGATCGTATGATGTCGGTAATCGAAGGCTTGATAGGTATGGATGTCAAAGGAATGCGAGATCTCGCCAGAATCACATCGTTATTCGGCCGGCTTCATATCGGCATCATATCGATCGGCACAATACGCACAAGACATGAGAAGGACAGCGTCGAGAGTCTCAAGAACCTTGCTGAAACTCTCCGGCAAATGCGGGAGGACACTTTGGGTGTCGTTTCACAGCTTAAGCTCATCAAAAATACTTCTGCGACCCATACTGCGGAAATAGCGACGCGCGTCGCAGATGCAATTCTCAATCGTAGTGAGGATATCTCGCGCATGGCCGAGAACTTGAGCCAAAAGAAATAGATTGCTCACCTCCCCCTCTCAGATTCCACCAAATTTCGTTTATTTTTCATAAAATTATTTTCGTTCTAGTAATTTCCGCAACGCCGGTTCCTGCATTGCCGCATGACTTGCGCCATAAACGACAAAAATTCGCTTGTGAGTTTCGAGCGCATTTGCAATATCGCTAACAATTTTTCTATCCCGGAAAAGTGAGGATGTTTCGCCAATCCGGTTCAAAATTGTCTGCTTTCCCTTTTTCTCCTCCCACGGAATGGGGTCAATAAAATCTGATGCATCCGGTTCATTTTCGACGTCAATATATCGGCCGAGAAGCTGCTCTCCGAGCTGGATTGCGCGTTCGTAAGAATAATCAAATCCTTCCCAATTTGTCGCTTGCTTAAATCGTTCAACAAATCCTTGAACATAAGGCTTAAATCCTTTTTTATCCGTTAGCCGATTATATTGTGGGAGGATATGAAAAACATCCCATGCAAAGATTTGCTCTTTTGAAAATCCTTTAGCGAGCAAATCATTATACAAATCCGTATCAGTGGGTTCCGGCGAACGCCATTCAATTCCTTTTTCAGCGCAAAGCTTCAGAGTAAAACCGGACTCACCCATAAGCTCTATGGCTTCTTCACGTGAGGCGGCTTTCACTCTTTCATCAAAATCAGTTTTATCTCCATGAATACTTACACCTTCCATAAAAACAATATCGGGATTTACTTCATTGAAAGCCGTCTCAATTTCTGCAAACAAAGGATTTTGCGGATCGCGCACATGGGGCGAGCCAAAATAGCGAAGTTTTTTATCTCCGGCTTGTAATTCAAAAATGTAGGGCGTTACATGTTCAGTATGGCTGTATTCTTCGGCCGTCATTATACTCGCCAAAACTGGTTCCAGCGTCTCGGCTTGATTTTCTCTATTAGTAAATGATGGTTCCTTTTCCATGGGTTTATTTCAACAACTTATCTGTAAATCTGAAATGGTGGACCTGAGGAGGATCGCACTCCTGACTCGTCCATGCCATGGACGCGTATTACTACTATACTACAGGCCCTAATGTGCGTCGGGTAATATCATTTTACTATAACCAGAAAATTAGTTATATATTTTACATTCCAGGCAGTGGCTGCATTATGCTTACTCTGTTACCTTCAGTATCTATGAAAGAAACATATTGTCCGTAATCGGGGATCTCCATAGGTTCACCCAATACTTTACCACCTGCATCGGTTACAGCTTTCATGGTTTTCTTGATATCAATGACAGCAATTAACCACTGAAGGGTGTTGCTCTGGCCAATGGGGTTTTTTAGGATAGAAACCTCCATTAATGGCGCCAACTCTTACTGGATTACCTTTTTTGTTTACTTCTGTTGTCGTAGCCTGGATATAATTGCTCATAGCGCGACCCAAGTCCTTGGTTTTCCAGCCAAAAGTTTTTTTATAAAATTCTGACATTCGTTTGCCATCATCGTACGGCATTTCGAAGTGCACAACTGAATTTACATTTTCCATAAATTTATAATTACTTATAATTCGTCCGCAATATTATCATGGCAAAAAAATTTAATGGACGCGTAATACCATTTTACTATGGGCCCCGAGTTACAAGGCTTGCTCCAGTATATGTTCTACCACATCGTGCATCTTGGCGGAAGCGGACTCGCATGCTTGAGAAAAATGCGAATAGGATTTTAAATTTGGAGTGAACTCGAAATCCAAGAGATAAACTTTACCCCTTTTATCCAAAAGTAAATTTGATTTTAAATAGTGCTTTGCGCCAAGATGATGATATAAATCTTTCGCCAAAATAGTGAGCATTTTTTTATCTTCCTGTGAAAAATTGCCAAAAACCTCCACTGTCGGAAAAATATATAATTCTTCTCCGCGAAAATGGGGCACGCAGTGGATGGAGACGACTTTCCCCGCAATGAATTCCTCAACTAAAATACTTGTCTCCCGTACCACTCCCTCGGATATGGCATCTACTAATTCTTCAAATGTTTGCGCTAAATGCACATTCATTTCTGTCTTATCCTCCCCGGGCATAAACGATCTCACGACCCAAGGCGAGGAAAATTTTCCAAAAACTTCCCTAGCTTTTTTAATGGCATATTTTTCAGGCGGTCCGGAAAAATCTTTTTGATAGATTGGCAAGACTATAGAGCGAGGTATTGAAATGCCAATTTGCACCATATGTTTTCTGAGCATTTCTTGGCTATTCACTAAAGACGACGAAAAAGAACTGCTGCTTATATTTGGTATATTTAAACTATTTAGAATATTGGAGAAACTCGGATGCGTCGTGTTCCAGACGATATCGACTCGCGGAGACAGGTCGCTGGGGCTTATCGGCAATCCGCCCAGATGCCAAATGTGATCCTTATCAATCAAAATATCGACTATTTTGTATTTATCAGGAAAACGATCGAAAATATAAGAAATAATATTTCCGCCTCTCTTTAAAGAAGTCTGATACTGCTTCCCTGCTCCGCCTCGCAATATTCCGACTCGTTTTTTTTCAACCGATTGCATTGAAAAATTATACCATAAAAAAGTTTGGCCGCGGCGCCCAAAGAGGACGCCACGGCCGGATTCAGCTGTATTGTATTCGCAAGTTGCGTTCTCTTTCCAAATTCATAGGTTCGTCTTCTGGGATTTGAGATTCCCAAGACCGAATGACCCCACGAAACTGGTGATTGCCCTTGCATTCATGAGGAGATGAATCTGGCACGGACGACTGATGCTTTTCTTCCCCTGTTTGATTTGTTTGGTTCATGATTTGACTCCCTGAGACAAACCACCACGGTTCGTCACAAGTTTTATTTTGCAAGAATTTTGCACGCTAAAACCTGCGACGAAACAAGCCAAATATTTAAAGGAACCATTTAGGGTCTGAGTATAGCACAAAAAAGTTTGGCCGAGGCGCCCAAGGGGACGCCACGACCCGTTGAGATTTATCAATGCAAGTTTAATTCGAGATGGGGCGGTGACTTTGAATTAACCAAGTACATAGTCCTTTTGTGACCTTCCACGCACTCCTCAAAAACCTCAACGACCTTGCTCAAAACCTTTTCTCGTTGACCTCCTTTCAATGACAATATCTTTGTCAAAATATTAACATCGATGCCAGATTCTTGGATCGACTTTACGACTAGAGCTCCAACATCTTCGAGATCCTTGAGTTTCATTTTCATAGACTATTGCAGTTTACTTGTTGATGATTCAAAATTTCGTCAGAGCAGAAAGAATCCCCAAAAAAAAGAAGATACTTTCTGCTCCGACGAACTCCTCGTATTAAAAAGAACTTTACCTCCATACCATATACTCATCTGTGATTTTTGTCAACAAAAAACACCATAATTTTGAATGGTGTTTGTTGTTTCTGCGCTTTGTTTTGTTTCGTTCTTTAACTTTGGGTCTTTGCCTCATGTCAAATTCTTTTTAGGACTTTGAATTATTGTCCATTGCACGCTCAATTGAGGCGTACAATACCGACTCACGTATCCAGAACTTAATTTAAAAAATTAAGTGCTGGACGTTTTTCAAATTGAATTATTCCACGACCAGCTTCCGCTAGCCGTGCCTTGTTACGACTTAGTCCCTGTCACCGAGCTTACCTTAGGCCCCACATATGCGGAGACTTCGGGTATTCCCGGCTCCCTTGACTTGACGGGCGGTGAGTACAAGACTTGAGAACGTATTCACCGCAGTTTAGCTGACCTGCGATTACTAGCAATTCCAGCTTCATGAAGTCGAGTTGCAGACTTCAATCCGAACTGAGGCCACTTTTAGACGATTAGCTCAGAGTCGCCTCGTCGCTACGCGTTGTAGGGGCCATTGTATTATGTGTGCAGCCCAGGATATCAAAGGGACATGCTGACCTGGCGTCATCCTCTCCTTCCTCCCAGCACCAATTTTGCCACTAAACTGAACTCATATTTTTGTCTTTCAGACAAAAATTTATTTTCAAAAGTGCGTTTCGCGTAATATTACGTAAAATGAACAATATTATCGCAAAATTGGTGCTGGGCGGTCTCGTGTGACACTTGTAACACACAACGAGGGTTGCGTTCGTTAGCCCACTTAAGGGTACAATTCAAACCACGAACTGACGACGGCCATGCATCACCTGTCCTACTGTCTTGCGAGGGCTCAAGTTTCCAAGAGCTTTCAATAGGATTTCTAACCCTGGTAAGGTTCTTCGTTTACCATCGAATTGAGCCACATAATCCACTGCTTGTGCAAGTCCCCGTCTATTCCTTTGAGTTTTAGCCTTGCGGCCGTACTTCCCAGGCGGATCTCTTAACGCGTTAGCTAAGCCACTCAGAGGGTCGATACTCCGAATAGCGAGAGATCATCGTTTAGGGCGTGGACTACTGGGGTATCTAATCCCATTCGCTACCCACGCTTTCGTGCTTCAGTGTCAAATATGCGCCAGCGTACTGCCTTCGCATTTGGTGTTCCCCATGATATCAACGGATTTCACCCCTACACCATGAGTTCCGTACGCCTCTCACACTTTCAAGTTCTGCCGTTTCTTTTGCGATTCCAAAGTTAAGCTCGGGGATTTAACAAAAGACTAACAGAACAACCTACGCACCCTTTACGCCCAATAATTCCGGATAACGCTCGAGGCTCTCGTATTACCGCTCCTGCTGGCACGAGATTAGGAGCCTCTTATTCTTGAGGTACCGTCAATAAACTTCTTCCCTCATAAAAGATCTTTACGTCCCAGAGGGACTTCTTCAATCACGCGGCGTCGCTCCGTCAGACTTTCGTCCATTGCGGAAGATTCTCGACTGCAGCCACCCGTAGGTGTATGGTCCGTGTCTCAGTACCATCGGTGGGGGTCAGGCTCTCACCTCCCCTAGACGTCATAGCCTTGGTAGTCCATTACACTGCCAACTAGCTGATATCGCACAGGCCATTCCCAAAGCGTTAAAACTTTACCCTTGCGGGACCATCGTGTATTAGTCCGGATTTCTCCGGATTATTCACGACTTTGGGGGATGTTCCTATGTATTACTACCTCGTTCGCCACTAATTTTTCACGACCTTTGACTTGATATAATCGCATCTCCGATTTTGAAAAATCCGTTCGACTTGCATGCCTTATCCACGCCGCCAGCGTTCATCCTGAGCTAGGATCAAACTCTAAATAAAAGTTAGAAATTGTTTTACAATTTTTACCCTGAGCTTGTCGAAGGGTATTACCCCTCGAGTTCCCTCGGGGTGAAATTGCTACGCAATTTCAGAACGAAACAAAACAAAAAACAGAAGCGTTTTCGCTTAAGAATTTTGTCATCAGTTAGAGTTTAAATCTTTTGCTCTAAAAATTATTACAACTACTTCCCGACCATTGTCGGGATCCCGACACAAGGTCGGGACAAAAAAACAGAACAGACTTGCACCTGTTCTCAACAATTCATTCTATTGTCAATGAAGAGTAAATTTAAAACGTCATTCCATAACTGGAAAGGCGTAGCAAGAAGTATATATGAAGACAAAACCTAAGTCAAGCACAAAAAATCCCTTCAACTAAAGGGCTTTTTTGTGTTACTACCGTTTATTTTTTCTTTGGTTTCTTTTTCTCTTTTTTATGCCCGTCTCCTTTTGCCATATTTTTTACATTTATATTAACGAATAATAATCAATCCTTACATCCAGACACCCAAGATATGTCCGCAAATTAAGAAAAGAACAAGATTATAGCCAGCTTGAATTAAAAACTTGCTCCAGGCTACTTTTTTTGAGTCTCCGCTCCACATCGAAGCTGAAGCCAAGGTGGGTATTATAAATGCAATCCAGACCGAAAACGCAGTATGAACGCCGGACGATATATCACTTAAAGTCCCAATGTACCAAGACAAGACATACATTTGAAAAAGCACTAACAGAAACTGGGTGAGGTAAAGCTTCCACATCCCTTTCATTTTTTCTTTTTTCTGTTCCTCGCTCAGCTTATCGGCACCCATCATAGCCATCCATTTCTTACCAAAAAGAGGGCCGTACCAAATGAAGCCAATAACCAAAGAGAGAACTGCACAAACCAAAACAGCAAAAAAATTTATTACCATATTTTTAATAAAAGATTTTCAAAAATAAAGAACCTTATTAATTAATAATCCTCCGACTCACCGCCCTGAGTCCGACTATGGTAGGACTACTTCTTCATTGCCATTGCATCGTCCTTAGACATAAACTTGAACATATTGCCTCCGCATTTTGCGCAGATACCCTTGGCAAAGTACCTGCCTTTCTTCTCCTCAATTTTAATGTTCGTCATCACCTGCATCGTCGGCTTCTTGTTGGCATCCCTATCCCTCATACACAAAGCTTTCATTTCTTTCATAGATTTTTTTTGTTTCAGCCTTGGCTGATCTCCTACAGAGGCGGACAAGCGCCGCTTTAGGAAAATTACTAATAATCAATAACACGTACATTATAACACACTTTTTTACTTTTCACCCTTATGCTTAAAAAATTCCACTTGGCGCAATCTTTTAAGGGCCGCTTGGCGCGTCTTGTAAGGTCCGCCCAGATTCTTGCTGGCTTTTTTGGAAATGACATAATATCCTTTTTTACGCTTGACAATCATTCGAATCAATTAGTTTTTTTACTTGGTATCTCCGCGAAAACCATAGCCGGATTTCACCACTTTCTTTGCATGCTGAAGTCGCTCATGCACCATTGCCCTTTTGATTGACTGAATATCGAGAAATGTTCCATCTGGCCTGCGTTTCGCATAGACGGCTGTGCCCCAAATCTTGTGTTTCGTCCTAAAGACCCCTTTTCTTTTTCGATTAACCATATTGAAAAATTCCGTTAATTAATAATGCTCCAATTATAAACCTAAATCTCTTATACAGCTACCTCGCTGTCAACTTATAAATCACACCTGATTCATCGTCGGAAATATAAGCAACCCCGCCGGGGAAAACTTTGATATCCACCGGCCGACCAGTTTTCTTGCCTCCTTTTGTCAGCCATCCGGTAATGAAATCCTCCGTGCCCAGATATTCCCCTTTCGAATTCATTTTAATGCGAACAATTTTGTAGCCCGTCGGAGAGGTACGATTCCAGGAACCATGATAAGCGACCAGAAGATTGTGCCAGTACTCCTCTCCCCAGCCCTCTTCTGGAATAAAAGAAAGTCCTAGCGGAGCCGAATGCGCCTGCAAATCTATAAAAGAAGGAGTCTCGAACGGAGCCATGCACGGATTACGAATATACGTATTCTTGTCAAATTGCGTATCGTGAATGTTTTTACCATAACAGATCGGCCAACCATAATTTTGCGGCTGATCATTCTTTTTCTCGATGATATTTATTTCATCGGGAGGAATATTATCGCCGACATTATCGCGCCCCATCTCGGTGGCAAATACTTTTCCACTCACCGGATTTAAGGTCATAAAGACGGCATTGCGCAAGCCTTTGGCATAAACTTCTTTCTTTCCGGTTTTTATATTGTAGGAGAGAATCGTGGCATTGTCAGGATCTGTCTCATGGCAGACATTGCACGAAGAACCAACGGAGATAAGCAGAGTATCTTCGTTCGGAGACGGCAAAAAGAGGAGCGATCGCGTAAAATGATGGTTATTTGGTGACGAGCCGATGGACATGAGTTTCTCTTTATTGCCAAGCGCAGGAGTATCCGCATCGTAAGAAAATCGCAACAAGGCATCGTTCTCGGCGACATAGAGAAAACATTGTCCGGCAACGTTGTTACAATTAAATGCCATGCCGTGGGGCCGATTGAGTCCGCTCGCGAGGATTTTTTGCTCATCCGAAATATGATTATTGTCTTTATCAATTAAAGCCACTATTTTACCCTCGCTCGGTTCACTCACTAAGATGCGCCCTTTTGGATCCATTTCGATCACCCGAGCGTCGGGGACATTTTTCGCAAAAATATTCAAAGAAAATCCTGCAGGTAAGATAAAACCCGGCAGACTAGAAACAGTATTGGAGTTGGCCGCTGCATTTTCTGTTTCCGCAATCGATGCCTTGTCCGGAATATTTACCGTCCCGATGTTGGCTTTCCATAGAAAAACACCCGCCCCCGCCATGATAATTATTGACATAAGAAAAATTAAATTTTTTCGATTGTTCATCTTGGTAAATAATATGATAAAATAATCGCTATGGCAACTAAGTTAATATATTTTGTGCGGCACGGCGAAACTGAAGACAATGCCAAAAATATCCGGCAAGGACCGGACGGACCTTTAAGTGAAAAAGGCCGGGCGCAAGCGCTCCAAACGGCGAAAAGATTTCCAAAACAAAAAGGAGGTCCGCAAGTTATCATCTCGAGCCCCTATGAACGTGCCAGGGAAACAGCAGAGATCATCGCAGGGGAGCTTGGCATGAAGGTTGAATATTCTAATTTATTAGTCGAGAGACGAAATCCGAGTGCCATCATCGGGCATGAGGGAGGAGAAAAGAACGTGAAGCAAATCGTCGACCAAATGGACAAAAGCTTCCACGATGACAACTTTCGCTATGCCGATGAGGAAAATTTTGTGGATTTAAAGGAAAGAGCAAAAAAATTATTGGCTTATATTTCATCTAGGCCGGAAGAGCGAATAATCATGGTCACTCACGGCATTTTTTTAAAAATGGTGGTGTCTTACATGCTCTTCCGCGAGAAATTGACCGCTTCAGAATATAATAATTTAAGTTACCTAAATCCAATAAGTAATGCCTCCATGGCTATTTGCTCATATACTCCCCACCTCTTTAAAAAAAGCGAATGGAAACTCCTCCTCTGGAACGACTTGGGGTCAAATTGATTTTTTAATTAAATAATTAACAGCAGCTATGAGTTTCCATCATTTAATTTCAGATTTTTTAGCATTTCTAGCCATAATAACACTAATCGGTTTTACTATAAAATAGAAAATAACACCAGCTACTAAAATAAATGAGATAGCTACGTTAATAAGATGCCCGTACATAAAGATACTCCCATTTATAGAAAACGTAAGCTTGCTGAGATCTGGAATTTTTATAACAATCGCGATAAACGGAGTAATCAAATCAGAAACAAAAGCATTAACCAACGCCCCAAAAGATGTTCCGATGACAACCCCAACTAGTAGATCCACCACATTGCCACGAAACAAAAACTTTTTAAATTCCTTAATCATATACGAGCATTATACCCAATTTTTTGGGTTCCTGCTCGTATCTGATAATTATTTTAAAATATCTTCTATAGTACTTCCTTTGGGATATATTTCGAGGTTACCATCCATTTTCTTCCAAGCTTCTTGCACTAAATCTAAAATTCTCCAAGTTTCGAGCACTTCTTCACCAGAGGCGAACAAGCTATGATCTCCAATTATAACATTAAACAAAACTTGTTCGTAGGCTTCCGGCAATTCTTTATAGTGTTCTTTGAATTTAAAGCTTAGCGCATGACGCGCGAGTTTGTGCTCATAACCAGGCTTCTTTGCCCAGACGCTAAATTCGATGCCGGCATCCGGCTGCAGGCGCAGCAGGAGATCGTTCGATTCATTTTCTTTTTCTTTTTTATATTTAATTCTTATTTCCGTAAATTTTTCATTAAGCGCTTTGCCAGTCGTTAAAATTATTGGAACATGGCTCCATCTATTGTCGCTGGATTCCAGAGTAAGCGAAACAAAAGTTTCCACCATGCTGTTGTGATTGCCTACCTCTTCTTTATATCCTTTATACTGAGCTCGAACGGCGCATTTACTTAAATTTTTTAAATCGCAAGTAATGTATAATTGTTTCAAAGCTTCGTATCGCAAACCGGGAACCAAATCTAATTTATCATCCGCCGGCAATTCCATAAGAGTCAGAGCGGCTAATTGCAAAAGATGGCTTTGAACCACGTCGCGAAGTGCGCCGGTCTGTTCGTAAAAATTTTTCCTCCCCTCTATCCCTCCGCTCTCACTCACTATAATTTCAACGCTTTCAATAAAATCTTTATTCCAAGTTTTTCTTAATAATGAGTTGCCGCTCCGAAATACAATCAGGTTTTGCGCGGCCTCCTTAGCCAGATAGTGATCTGTGCGATACACGGCTTCAGGTAAAAAGTATTTATTAATATATTCTACCAAGCCCGTTGCACTGTCTAAGCTTGTCCCGAAAGGTTTTTCCAGCAACAACTTACAATGCTCAATTTTTGCCAGACCGGACAAGCCCAAAAGTTCAATAATTTGTATTGAAGCCTCCGGGGGAACTGACAAATAAAATATAACTTGCGCGGGTTCCTCCTGATTTTCATTACTTCCCAAATCCTTTTGTAATTTTTCCAGATAATTTTTTAATTTTCCATAATCGGTAAGTTTGTCAGTGTCCATCGAATGTATTTCCGTATGGTTATTCAAAAAATTTATGTTCTCCGTTCTTTTAAAAAGTTTCTCTTTTTTAAGATTTTTTTTCCTGGTAACTCCGACAATCTGAAAATACTCCGGCAACATTTTTGCTTTGGCGATCTGGCCAATAGCTGGCAACAAATATCGCACGGCCAAATCGCCAGATATCCCAAAGATAACAAGAATTGTCGATTTTTTTCTGATCATTTTTATTCGTCTTTATTTATTCGATGCCCACCGAAAGCATTACGCATTGCCGCTAAAAGTTTTGTGGCGAAATTAGTTTTTCCTTTTTGTGATTCTAGTCTAACTTTAAAAGATGATAAAATGGCTGGCATTTCTATCTTTAAATTATTTGCCACTTCGAGAGCCCAGCGCGCCTCTCCCGACTCGGAAACATAACCTTCGATACCCTTTAACTCCGGATTTTCTTTGAGCGCATCTCGGGAGAGTTCGTTGAGCCAAGAAGTCACTACGCTGCGATGTTGCCAAACATCACCCGCCGATGCCAAATCAATATGTTTATATGGTCCTTCTTTTAATAATCTGTATCCTTCAGCCAAGGATTCCATCATGCCATATTCGATGGCATTGTGCACCATCTTTACATAATGTCCCGCTCCGCTTTCTCCAAAACGATAATACGCGCCGCTCGGTTTTGATAATGCCTCTAAAAGCGGAGCTATAATATCGAATGATTCTTTTTTGCCCCCCGCCATCATAGAAAAACCATTTTTGTATCCCCAAATACCTCCGCTCACTCCCACATCGACGAGCGTTGATTCGAACGAGGATACTTTTTTTGCTCTTTCTTTTGTACGGCGAAAATCAGAATTGCCTCCGTCAATCAGAATGCTATCTTGGGGAATTAATTTTAACCAAATATCAAGCTCTTGATCCACGGCTTCTGTCGGTAACATCAGCCAGATGATTACTTGCTCTTTATTAAAAGATGAAACTACTTCTTCTTTGGTATAAGCGGCAGTCATGCCCAGCATTTTCGCTTCATCTATTTTATTTCTACTCTTATTATGAGCGATGACTTCAAGGCCGCTCTCGTGCAACTTTTTTGCAATTTGCGCTCCCATTTTTCCCAAACCTACAACCGCAATTTTCATTTTATTTTATAATCCGTAAAAATTGTTAATAATGGAACTCTTTTTAATATTTGGGCAGGTTGCTCAAATATATTTAGATTCTTCTTCATTAAATCTTCAACAATTTTCCATTTTTCTTCTCCCTGAATAAAAGCAACTGCTTCATCTAATTTTGCGATAGTTTTCGGCGTTACAGTAATGCGTTCAAACTTTTCTGTATCATAGGCGACACTCAATTCCGATGCATTATTCATCGCTTCGCTTTTCGGCAATATGCCGGCAGTATGACCGTCAGCTCCTACGCCAAATAGCCCGATTTTATATTCTGCCTTAGAAAGCTCTTCTTCTAGAGCAATATTAAATTTTCGGGTTGTATTTGTCCTGCTATCCCCTGTTAAAATAGGGACAAGCTTTGCCCCTGAAAGACTAAAACCGCTTTTTTTTAGTTGAAACCAATTTGAATCTGGATGATTAAGCGGTCCATATCGCTCATCCGTCAGCATTATAACTAAGTTGCGATATGAATGTTTTTGCTGCCATTTAAATAAGATTTTTGCCGCTTTAGTGGCAACCGCTATGGCAGAACCTCCGGTGACAAACCAAAGAATGCGTTTGCCTGAGTCTAGATGGTGAATAATAGCCTCCGCAATAAAAGTCGCCGCGTCCCCTGCCTCTGTAGTTGTTTTTAGATGAATATTGTTAAACAATTTAATTCAGGAAAAATAAATTCAAACGAATAATAATATACATTATGCAACTTAATTTAAAAAATGGCTGCTACTTTATCCCACATCTAGTTTTGAGCGCATCGAGATCAGCTTTGGCCAGAGTTGCGTTGTTGCCTTGATTTAATTCATACATTATTGCTTTTGAGTCAGCCACGTGAGGAAGGCCCAGCGCATGGCCAAGCTCGTGCGCGAGCACTCGTACGAGCTTAGCTCGACTGCTAAATTCATAAATGTCTATTTCATTATTTGTACCATCAGAATAATACACACCTTCTTCAAATGACTCTCCGCGCTCGGCGCCAATTGTATTGTATTTATCTACCGAGAGGTTTAATGTGTCCGCCAGACGGTTGAGTACGACGACCATCGCATTTATCTCATCCACTTTTGAATTAATCTCAGTTTGCATCGTTTGTAATTTTTTTGACTCGACATTTAAGGCCATTTGTACAGCCTGTAATCGGTCATATTCTTTTTGCGGCGCCCCGCCCTTATTATTCCAAGAGCTCACTTCATTCTTATATGCGAGCTGTCGCTGATTAAAATCTTTGATTAGAGCATTAAAAGCATTTTTTTGTGTGAGGTAGTCATCTTTTAGCGCCGCAAATTGTCCCTTAATTGTATCATAAGAGTTACGATTGTCTTTTACGACTATTCCTAAGCTTGATAGTTTGCTGGTTGCTTTCTGTCGATAGTCATAAATCAAATTAATTTTTAAAACATCGGATGTGGAATTCCTTGGAGTATAATCAAATAAATTCCTGCCCGGATAGTCTCCTTGAGATTTTTCCCAGATGGCTTCCGCGTCGGAGAGTGCGCTTAAAAAATAACTTTGGGAAATATTAAATTCATTGTCAAACTTACCAAGGGTGTAGGGTAAGGGCGCAGCACAGGGCAGAGGTTTTTGAAAAACAACACTATACACTATCGCCCCGAGGATAATGAAATAGAAAAATATTTTTAATACTTTTTTCATTAGAATTATGTAAATCATACTAATGTTAGCAATAAAAAACAACAGTAAGGATAGCATAAGAATTTGCATTCCTTTCCTTCGTATGCAATAATCATCGGATGATTTTAGTGGCCAAAATTCTGCCCTACGCGCAGATAATCCTTTCAGTAGTATTAGTGACAGCTATTCTACTTCAACAGACTTCTGCCGGAGTGGGTGGAGCACTGGGAGGAGACAGCGGAGAAAGTTTTCACCATACTCGCCGGGGCTTTGAGAAGTTTCTTTTTTATTTGTCCATTCTTTGCGGGATTCTTTTTGCTTTATTTGCATTACTCAGTATAATAATAAAAGCTCATAGCTAGAGGGAGGCAAAAGAATGTTTAGAGAGACTTGCGAGTGCGTCGTCTGCTCTTCAGCAGAGCCCGCACGAGGAATTTTTTAGTAAAAAAATATCCGTGCTCTATAAACATTCTTTTGCCTCCGATAAATGTCTCATGCGTAATTTTAAATTACCTTCAAAAGTACAAATTAATTCGGTTTTTCATTCATTCACCAAAACTGAAAGAACAGTTTTCTTTGGATTTTTAATGGTGAATATACTTTGCACAATATTAATACTCCAAAGTATCAACAAATATTTTATGGTGACTGTACCCCTGCGGGGAGGTTCAGTGTCCTTGGGTATTGTCGGGACTCCGCGTTTTATAAATCCGATACTGGCAAATGGCGAGGCTGACTTGGGCTTGGTTTCACTTATTTATTCCGGTCTAATGAGAAAAAATAACGACGGTACCTTAATCCCGGATTTAGCGTCTAATTATGAAAGTTCGGAAGACGGCTTAGTCTATACTTTCACTTTAAAAGATAATTTGTATTTTCAGGACGGAAAACCCATCACGGCGGATGACGTATTATTTACTGTCAATAAAGTTAAAAGCTCAATTATTGAAAGTCCGCAAAAAGTTAACTGGGATGGCGTCAGTATCGAAAAAAAAGATGAAAAAACTGTTGTCTTTTCTCTAAAACAGCCTTATGCATCATTTTTAGAAAATACAACCCTTGGAATTATGCCCGCCCATCTATGGGATAACGCCACTCCATTAGAACTTAATAATGGGAATACCAACCCTGTTGGATCAGGACCCTATATGATAAGTTCGGTCAATAAACAACCGTCGGGAATCATAGATTCTTATAAATTAGTACCGTTTAAAAAATTTATATCAGGTGAACCTTACATCAAAAATGTGAACTTGCATTTTTATCAAAATGAAGACGATCTGGTTAAAGCTCTGATTGATAAGCAAGTAGATCAAATTAGTTCGATCACCCCGCAAAATGCAGAGACTTTAAAAGAAAAAAGCTTTCGGGTAGAATCTTCCGTCCTGCCAAGAGTTTTCGGACTTTTTTTTAATCAAAATCAAAATCAGCTTTTTATCGATAAAAATATTGTCCGCGCGATTGATCAGGCAATCGATAAAGATAGAATTGTTCGAGAGGTGCTCTTGGGATATGGAACCGTGATTGATGGCCCAATACCCGGAAATATGATGGAATACCAGGGGTCGGGAGAAAACGATATTGCCCGAAAAGATTTATTGCAGAAAGTTCAAAATGACTTATCAAATGATGGCTGGAAAATCGGCACAGATGGATTTTTAGAAAAAACGAAAATTGAAAATAAGAAACCAGTCACCACCTTGCTCGAATTTACTATCTCAACAGGTAATGCTCCGGAACTTGCGCAAGCAGCGGAGTTGATTAAAGAAGATTTGGCATCCGTCGGTATTAAAGTTGATATAAAAACTTTTGAAACTGGCAATTTAAATCTAAACGTGATTCGTCCGCGAAAATACGATGCACTCTTGTTTGGAGAGATTATAAATCACGAGTCTGATCTCTTTGCTTTTTGGCATTCCTCGCAGAGAAAGGACCCGGGACTCAATGTCGCTATGTATACCAATACAAATGTTGACAAAATCTTGGAAGATGCAGCCGTTACCGTCGATGAACAAGATAGAATTAAAAAATATATCCAATTTTCCGAAGAAATTAAAAAAGACATGCCGGCAGTTTTTTTGTACAGTCCTGATTTTATATATGTCGTGTCAAATAATCTGGAGGATTTTAGGATGGACCATATTATTACCCCCGCGGATCGTTATCTAAATGCATTTTCATGGTTCACGGAAACAGAAAATGTTTGGAAAATATTCGCACGCTATCGGTCTTAAACCCGCCTGGGATGCAATTATTATTAGTAATGAATAAACCAGAATGATCAAGAGACAGAGACTATCTTTCAGCGCAATCAGCGTTGACAATAAAAAAATACCTACCCGAGCAAGCGATGGGACGGGGGCAAGTGGGGAGAGAATCCCGACCCGAATAACTAATTTTAGTGGAGAATATGGAATAACACAGCGGCCGGAGCGAAAAAGGTCAACGAAGAGTTCGACCTATCAATATAGGAAAAAACAGTATGGGCAAAATCGAAGATCAACACTATCCGGAAAAATCCAATTAAATTCAAATAAAGAAATTCTGCCGCCGGAGGCAGGCGTAATTCGCATCATCCCACTCGGAGGTGTCGAAGAAATTGGTAAGAATATGACGGCTGTAGAAATCGGAGACGATATAATCGTCATTGATGCAGGCATGCATTTTTCCAATGAAGCTACTCCGGGAGTTGATTATGTTATCCCGAATACGACCTACCTTGAAGAACGCAAGGACAAAATACGCGCGCTCATCATAACGCATGGGCATTTGGATCACATCGGAGGTGTGCCGCTCGTTCTTTCGCGTATCGGAAACCCCCCGGTATATTCCCGCAATCTTTCAATCCTGATGATGAGAAAGCGCCAGGCAGAATTTCCGCATTTGCCAGCTATGAAAGAAAATATAGTTGAAAAAGATGAATCGATAACTTGCGGGAAAATAAAAGTGAGATTCTTTGGAGTTACCCACACTATACCGGACTCCATGGGCATAATTATAGAAACAGAACATGGATGGATCGTAACTCCGGGAGATTATAAACTCGATCAAGTAGACGGAATCGTCTCGAAGGAAGAAGAGGAGGAATATTCAATTTTTGACAAAGCCAAAGTTCTGCTTTTAATGACTGATTCCACTAATATTGAAAACGAGGGCTTCTCCCTGCCGGAGGTAAAGGTTCACGAAGGACTGGCGAATTTGATCAGAAAAATTAATGGCCGAATAATTATTGCTGCTTTCGCTTCGCACATTACCCGGCTCGCCTATGTGGTCAAATTTGCCGAATCCCAAGGCAAAAAAATAGCCATTGACGGGCGCTCGATGAAAACAAATATTGAGGTAGCAATCGAAGCTCACTTATTTGAGCCTAAAAAAGGAACAATTATATCGATCGAAGAGGCAAATAATTACCCTCCAAATAAGATCGTTATCCTCATGACTGGAGCCCAAGGTGAAGAATATGCATCGCTGAATCGGGTGGCCAACAAGACGCACACAAAATTTTCGCTTCATAAAGGAGACACCATAATACTCTCCGCCTCCATCGTTCCGGGAAATGAAAGGGCAGTGGAAAAAATGAAAGACGGACTGACCAGACAAGGAGCGCGCATCATTAGTTACCGCACGGCCGGTGAAGATTTCGTCCACGCAACCGGACATGGAAATCAAGAAGACGTAAAATGGCTTCATCGAAAGACGCACCCAAAATTCTTTATCCCGATCCACGGCAATCACTATCGTCTGGTGCTTCATAAAGAACTGGCAATCGATCTTGGCATGAGCGAGGAAAATATTGTTGTGCCAGATAATGGTTCCATTATTGAAATCGACGCTTCTGGACTTAAAATAACTACCCGTAAAGAGAAAGCCCCTTCGGGACTGATGATGGTGGATGGCACGTCCGTAGGAGATGCGCAGGATATTGTTATCCGCGACAGGGTTATGCTCGCGCAAGATGGAATGTTCGTCATTATAGCGCTCCTGGATCAAAAAACTGGCAAATTAAAAAAATCTCCGGACTTGATTTCCCGCGGATTCGTCTATCTAAAGGAAAACCAGGAACTTTTGCGTCAAGTAAGAATTATCATTAAAAAATCAGTTGAAAGTGGAGCTGGAAGAGGCAATCAAATTGATTTTGATAGCATTAAGGCAACTCTCGGAGAAATAGTCTCAAAATTCCTGTACCAGAAAACTGAAAAAAGGCCTTTGGTTATACCGGTAATATTAGGCGTCTAAAACCTCGCACTAAATTTTCAGTCTAACTTCCTTCAAAAAAATAAATGGGCATTATAAATAAAAAAATAATATTTTAGCTAATGGAATGTTTATTGATAATCCGAAATTAAAAAATATTTTCTCGGCGGGATTTTTATTCTCTTTTCATCTGGCATTGACGGCCTATATTAATTCCAGTTTTCTTTCTCTTTTTATGAAAGAGAAAGACGCGGGTCTTTTGTATACTCTCGGATCAATCGTCTCGATTATTGCGCTCCTACTCATTCCTAAAATTCTGAGAATTATCGGCAGTCATAAATTTCTACTTTGGTCCGCTGGAATAACTGCAATATTTCTCTTAATTCTATCAATGGCTAAAAGCATTTGGGTAATAATCCCGGTATTTATATTTTATCTTACTTTCTCTACGATAATAGTTTTTTTCCTGGATGAGCTTCTCTTGATATTTTCTAAAAATTATGGAGTGGGGAAAATACGCGGATTATATTTGGCGATAATATCGGCGGCTTGGGTTATTGCCCAGAGTGTTTCCGGAACAATTCTCTTCAAGTTACATTTTTCTTTTCTCTATTTTATTTCTTTTATCTTGATGACTGTTTTTTTTATCGTTTCATTTTTCTTTTTAAGAAATTTGCCGGAGCCCCGATATGACAGAATGTCGATATTGAAATCACTGAAAATTTTTTCTAAAAACAAAAACCTGGCTCGTTCGTATAAAATAAATTTTCTCTTGCAGTTTTTCTACTCTTTCATGGTTATCTATACTCCAATCTACCTAAATGCGCACCTTGGCTTCACCTGGAGCGAAATCGGCATTATTTTTACTATCATGCTCACCCCGTTTGTTATCCTGCCATTCCCGCTGGGAAAATATTCCGATAAAATTGGAGAAAGAAAAATGCTGATGTTTGGTTTTACTTTAGTGTCGCTCGCGACACTCGCTTTATTTGTTATAAAACAACACGATATCTGGATATGGACCCTCATCCTTTTCATTACGAGAGTCGGAGCATCAACGATAGAAATAATGAGCGATGTTTATTTTTTCAAGCATATTACGCCAGAAAATGATGAATATATCGGCATTTACCGAGATGCCACCCCGCTCGCATATATACTCGCTCCACTCGTTGCTTTCGCGATCTTTACTCTTACGCCATCTTTCAATTATATTTATCTTTTCCTGGGAGCACTCATGCTCTGCGGAATTTATCTTTCTTCAACTATCGGAAAAAGCGACATTTAACAGAATCTGCGAAAGCAAGGCTTCCTCAAAAAGATTGATAAATTAGTTGATGTGATATAGTTAATGCAGACAGATTTTGATTTTTGAAAGCTGGAAATGTCGTTGTAGCCGGTAATCATTGTGATGCTGGCCGACATAAAAAGTTTTCAGAGAAGAGAGGAGATGCTATGGCCGCCAAAGAAAAAGACGTCGGGGCGATACTCATGGGCAAGGGCCGAAACGGCAAGCTTCTGGCAATATTGCAGTTGCGCGCCGGCCGGAATAAAAAAAAAGGTGAACCGCAAACTTATCCTGGCGCATGCGAGATCAGCATCCATGCCAAACTCAAAAAAGGAGAAGATTTCTTTGAAGGTCTTAAAAGAGAAGTCGAGGAAAAGTTCGGCAAGGAAATGGCGTGCATCATTCAAAAAATGCATGATGAGAACCAGTTAATCGAACTGGTCAACGACAAACAGAATATTACTTACGGAGCAGTCGTCGGGGAAAGAATCATAAGAACACTACTCATTAAACCACAAAGTCCTGAGTTCGCGGGGTTCCGTCTGATCCGCCACGATGAGGTCGACAAGATTGTCAACGTGGAAACGTTGTCCGAAAGAATCGGCCCGATCGAACCAGAAACCGTTGCAATGTTCCGTAACGAGAAAACAGTCGTTGAGCGTGCCTTCCAGAAATTCGGTTGAGATTTACCCTGAAAATTCTCACCAATCTCTTGGGATTAGTGAAACAGCAACAACCGCGCGAGCTTGTATCCGCGGTTTGTTTATTTAATATCGAAATTAACTGTCTTTGGCGAAACCGAAGCAGGGCTTCCGTTTTTTAAATATCGAAAAATTGTCTGGATTAATATTAATACTTTTACCGCGATATGTGTTGACAATATTGCTAAAATGTATTATGATTTCATTGCAGTACATTGTTTCTTGAAAATCAAAAGTGTCGTTGAAGCAACCGACATACTAAAAATAGCTTCAAAAATGAAAGGAGGCCGCAGTGGCCAAAACCCCGCAAGACGCAGTCGGACTGATGCTAATGTTTAGGAACCCAAAGCCTGTAGGAATACTACGGGTTAGAGGTCCTTTGAACGAGCACGGTAAACCCCAGAAATGGCAGAACGGTTGCCAAACCGCCGTTGCTGGAAAAAAAGAACCAGAGGACTCGAGCTACCTCGCAACTCTTTGGAGAGAGATCGGGGAAGAAATCTGTCCCGAATTCGTTGAAGTTGTCCAGGAATTCTATCGCGCGGACAAGTTGGTACAGCTCGTGGACCGAGAAGATCCAGTCGATCATATGAGAATCACGGTATGGGGAGTCATGCTGGAACGGGCCACGGATTTCGATATGGTTACCAATCGATTGTCTGCATCGGGCGACAGTTTCAGACTAATCCGAGCCGACGAGGTCAAAGACATCGTCGACTTGCAGAAAATACCTCCAGAGACGGGCGTAACGGATGGGAAAATCGCCATGTTCCCATTACCCAAAGAGGCAGTGGTGGAGGCCTTTGCAGTCTTCGGTTGAGATTTCCACCTTAAAATTTCCCAAATCGCATGGAATGCGACAAACAAGCCGCGCGAGTAAAGTCTCCGCGGTTTGTTTTATTTAATACCAAAACTTAATTGTCTTTGGCAGCTTCGAGAGTCACAGGCACATTTATCTGCACACCCCTGTGAAGAACTTTCAGATTTACTACTTGCCCGATATTTTTTGTTCGAATAATAGCAGCGAGATTTGTCTTGTCATCTAGTTTAACTCCGTCAACTTCCAGAATTATGTCATTCTCCACAATGCCTGCTTTATCGGCTGGAGATCCGGGGATAACGGCAAGCTCGCTTGCACTTCCTCCGGCTTTTACCAGCACTCCATAGTCCACAGTTAAATTATTTTTTTCTTTCATATCCGCATCAATTGCCACATATCGTACCCCTAAGTATGGACGGACAATTTTACCAGTGGATTTTACCGATTCAATTGCTCCCTTGACGCTATTTATCGGCAGTGCGAAGCCGACATTTTGAGACCCTTGCGCAACAGCAACATTAACACCAACTACCCTCCCCGATAAATCCAGCAACGGTCCGCCGGAATTCCCCGGATTAATTGCCGCATCCGTTTGAATCACATGATCCAGTAATTCAGTGTTTCCGGAAAAATCCCCTGCCGTGAGAGATCGCGCCAGGCCAGAAACCACCCCGACCGAAACCGTATTCCTAAATTCGCCCAAAGCATTGCCGATAGCAATAACATCCTGCCCCACTTCCAGAGAGTCCGAATTACCCAAAGTAAGGGATGGGTAATTGCTTCCTTCGATCTTAATCAGCGCAATATCTAAAATCGGATCGCGGGCAACGACTTTGGCTATGTGTTTCTTGCCATCATTTGTAAAGACTGTGTACTCAACATCCTTTTGGTCGACAACATGTTTATTGGTAACAATCAGGCCATCACTTGAAACAAAAAATCCTGATCCCCCGCCAATTTCTTTTTTTTCTGTGCCATTTTGGCGGTATTGCGGCATATTAAAATTAAAACCGGGAAAATCGGGGAACATATCGCCGAATGGATTTTGATCTTGATTGGGATCAATATAAGTTTCGTATTTCGGCACCTCTTTTGAGATAATTATGGAGACGACAGCCGGATTTGTTTTTTTCACTGCATCAATCACAAAATGTTCCTGCGAAAAAATTGTTTGCTTTTCCATAATTTTCTCGGCATCAGCGCTGCTTCCACTTCCAGCTTGCGCTTCTTGCAAGTATTCTTTGGCAAAATACCCGAAAATATTGGCCCGATAGTGCCATACTATGGGAAGACCAGCCGCAATAATAAGCAAAACACATAATAAACTGACAAAAAACGCCGAAACAAAATCTTTATTTGTAAAGGTTTTTTTGATTAATTTTAATATATTAAATTCCTGCATATTTTCGTTTATACGTGATTAATTGTCAAAATGGTGCACGATTTTCAGCCAAAATGATTGTACAAAAAGTTCATTTTCTAAGCAAGTGATTTTTGTAAACTTTGATCCTATAGGGCTTTAAGCGAACTATTTTGACAAAAATACCGTTATTTTCCAAATCTTTTTTGAGATTCTTGACATATGCTTTTTGATCATATCCCAAAGCGATAATATCCGGGCGCTCTTTACGGATGTGAGGAATGTGATTTTTAATTCCGGAGAGCACCACTTTATCTGCAAATTTATATTTTTTGATTAAAGCCATCCTTTCTTTCTCATTTAATAAAGGCAAATTCCCTTTTATCCGTTTCACGTTGATATCTCTGGCTACCGAAACAATCAGAAACTGTTTCAAAGGTCTCTTGACCAGTTTTCGCGCCTGCTTAAAAAAATCAACATGACCTTTGTGTAAACCATCAAAAGTTCCAAAAACCATGATTTTTGTTTTTTTCATTTATTTTTATTATATAAATACTGTTCTGCGATCGCAATAAAATAATTAACCCTCCAAATCCAATTACAAATGCAAAGCTTATATACTCCCTCTTACTGCCCCCCTCACACCACAAAATTCTTCTTGACGATGCCTCCCTTGGCTGTGATTGCTGCAGTTGTGAGCACCTCGGTATAGGTGCCGTCTTGATTCTTGCGGTCAATCGTGAAAACATATTTGTTGTCCGCAAGCAGACAGAAGTATCTTCCGAACTCGTCGGCTACGCTCCGGCCGATCTCGGTGCCACCTTTAGCGGTCTTGATGTGGATGACGGCATAGGAGAGAGGGTTGCCGGAGAGATCGGTGATCGTGCCATAGGAGTGAGGAGCGAACCCTAACATGCGAACGAGAAGCAGGATGGCGTAGAGGATAGAGACGGTAATGTTGAAAGTAGTGGGCAGGATTGAAGTGACAATGAGAGCGTAGATTAAACCGGCGATGAAGACTGTACCCGAGAGACGGTTCCAGAAGCGGTTCTTTTTGGCGTAATGCTTCATCAGGTGCTGCTTCTCCTTGGCGAACTCGTTCCAGTCGAAAGCGACGGGGTCGAGGGGCAGGTTCTTCTCGAAGACGTCGGCCTTGGCGATGGTGAAGGATTCTCCGAAGTAGAGGTCCTGATAGAGAGTGTCCGCCTTGGTGCCTGCGAGCTTCGCTGAGGGGAAAGAGTAGTTGGTC
>Ga0193751_1000091_pt1 | contig 79710 bp, 69 predicted proteins | sample L1c2metaG_FD_143050 | JGI IMG/M metagenome (GOLD analysis project Ga0193751, IMG submission 143050) | Soil microbial communities from a riparian zone of the East river system, Colorado, United States - L1c2 | ecosystem: Environmental > Terrestrial > Soil > Riparian zone | place: USA: East River...
GGCGTCCTGGCGCTGATGCTGCTCTTGGTGGGAGGCGTCGTCTACGTGCTGCTGACACGCCAGCTCGACGCCGCGGTCGAGACGCAACTGCAGGCGCGCCTGCCGCCACCGATCATCCTCTCCACGCTTCCCCAGGCGCTTACTAAGCCTCCGGCGCCGTTATCCGAAGGTTCCCCGAATGAGGCTTCCTCAGGGCCGTCGGTTGGGCTGTCCGTACAAGATCCGCGCTCCGCTTTCTACGTTAACGTCGGTATCGACGCACCCTCCACGCCGCCGGGAGCCGTGGCCATCATGACCGCGCGACCAGCGGCGGCCGCTGACGGCACATTTGCCAGCCAATCGGAGGCGGGGAGAGTCGTCACCAGCGACCCAACGACGCCGCCGGGGCTGCCTGATGCAGGCGCGCTGGCGGCTGCGCGGCTGGGGCACGACGATACTCGAACCGTTAACGCTGCCGGCCAGCGCTACCGGCTGCTGACGCGTGCCTACCCCGACCCAATCGCCGGATCGCCGCTGTTTGTACAGGCGGGAATCTCGCTCGCAGGCCGCGATCGTGAGGAGCGCATCGTCCTGCTCGCGCTTGCGGGCGGCGGGCTGTTCGGCATTCTGCTCACCGCCGGCGGTGGTTGGTTCCTCACGAACCGGGCCCTCGTGCCGCTCGAGCTCGCCTTCGAGCGGCAGCGACGTTTTGTGGCGGATGCCTCGCACGAGCTGCGTACGCCGCTCGCTCTGGTCCGCCTGGAGGCCGAGGATCTGGCCGCGAGGCTGAACGCCAAAACCGAGTCGCGGCTCCTCCTTGGTCACGTGGGCAGGGTCTCGCGGCTGGTCGATAATCTTATGCTGCTCGCAAGACTGGACGAAGATGCCGTCCCGGTCGAACGCGAGCCCGCACACGTCGATTCGCTGCTCCAGTATGCGGCGGCGGCCGCCCGGCGGCTGGCGGCGCCTGGCGTTACGGTGCAGGTCTCGGCGGCGGCAGAGTTGTGGGTCAGCGGCGACCTCGGCCACCTACACCAGATCATGCTTATCTTGGTCGATAACGCCTGCCGCGCCACGCCGTCGAGCGGCCACATCTTGCTGGCCGCGCAGCAGCAGGACTCAACAATCGCACTCACGGTCACCGACGATGGCCCGGGTATCCCGCCCGAGCACCTCGAGCGTGTCTTCGAGCGCTTCCATCGCGTCGACGTCGCGCGCTCGCGGCCGCGAGGCGGAGCCGGGCTCGGCCTCGCGATCGCCCAGCAGCTCGCCGGCCTGCAGGGCGGTCGCATCGAGCTCGACAGCGGACCCGGACGCGGAACCGTCGCGACCATTTGGCTGCTCGCGTTGGAGAGCTCAAGTCTCATCGCAACAATCTTGTAATCCCCTCCAAATGGTCTCTCGATGTTCGGGCTTCGGGTCTCACCTAGTCTTCGGACGTGGGGCCCTTTCATCCGCGAAGGTTTTTCTTATCCGTTTTTCTTGTTCCAAGGAGAGCTTGTCTATGAGTCACGTAAAGACACTAACCCGCCTCGTCGCCGTGGCGGCTGCGTCAATGGTGCTGGCCGGAGTGCTCGCGCCAACCTCATCCTCCGCGCAGACCCCAGACGCATACCTCGCCGTCTGCTCGTCATCCGGCGCCCCCCTGCAGCCGCCTGCGATCCCGACCGATGCCCAACTGCAGCAATGGCAGACGCAATTCGCACAGGGACTGTCGCAGGCCCTGAACGTGCCGCTGGCGACGGTCCAGCAGGCCGTGGCGGCGCAAAGCTCGTCACCTGCGCTCGAGCCGCCGGTCGCCTTCAAAGACCCGCTGACAACCGTGGCGGCGCAGCTCGACGTGTCAGTCGATTCGCTGCTCAGCGCCGTGCAGGCGGCCGACCAGACCTTGCCGTGCCCTCAAGGTCCTGGAGGAGCGGCGCCCGGACCGTCCGGCGGGAACGCGATCTTCATCGGCACCGGCGGCAGTGGGGCCGGCGGCCCTGGACCGATCGACACAGGTTTGGGCCAAGAGGTTTCTGCCGCGTTTTATCGCGGCAGTGGAGCCGGCGGCCCTGGACCGATCGACACCACCGCCTTCTTTGGGGCGGTCGCAAAGAGCCTCGGACAGGGGTTCACGGGGCAACAGGTGCAGTCAGCCTTTGCGTCGGCCGCCCCGCCGCTGCCCGATCCGTCCACGCTCACGACAGACTTGCAGAATCAGCTCAACAGCCTGGCGACTGTGCTCGGTGTAAGCGCCGATACGCTCAAATCGGCGCTGAAGTCGCTGGCATCATCGGGCGGCTGCCTGCCGCCGAACACGCTGGGCGGATTCAGATTGGCTAAACAGATCGCCGGCGGCGGCGCGCCGCGGCCGAGTGGCGCCGGAGTTGGACCGATCATTATTCCGTTCGCGGGCAGCACACCGCCGCGGCTGCCCGGCAATCCCGGAGACCCGTTGGGTCTCGGCCTCACACCCTGCGGCATCAACCTACGCGCCTCGTAGCAGCCGCGACTGGACAGACGGCAGAGGGGGGACGGGCGCAGCGCCCGTCCCCCCTCTGCCGTCTACGCCTTCGCGTACATCCCGATCGACTCAACCTCGAAGGCGCGATTGAAGCGGACGCGGTAGTTCTCGGCGGCTATTGTCGCCACCAGCTCCACGAGCTGCTCGTTCCTGAAATGGCGCCGAGCCTCGTTGAAGACGTCGTCCGCCACCTCCGTGGGAGTGGCCGTTATGGCCTCGGCCAGCGCCATGGCGGATTTTTCACCCTGGTCAAACAGACCGCTGCCGCGAAACCGCGCGACAGCGGCAATCTGAGCATGAGACGCTCCTTCGCGGCTACAGACGGCCGCCAGGCTGTCCATCCGAAACGGGCACTCCGCGAGCTGTGCGACTCGGAGCATTGCCAGCGAGCGCAGCAGCGGCGTCAGCGTGCCACTGCCGGCGATGCCTCTGCCGAGGCCGTTGCTCGCCTGCAGGATCGCAGGGCAATAGGCAAAGATCCCTGTGCCCGCGTGAATCGTGCCGAAGGTCTGTTCGACCTGCTCGAGAATCGGCAGCAATTCCGGGGCAGCCTCAGCCTTGGTCAACGGCCTGATACGTGGCATATCGGCTTCTTACCGTAACCTGGCTAGTGCGAGGTCGCGAGTAGCCTCTCGTACAGCCCCAGCGACTCGACGCGGAAGGCGCGGTTAAAGCGTGCCCGGTAGTTCTCCATCGCGATCGTCGCGACCAGCTCCACCATCTGCTCATCTGAGAAGTGGCGATGCGCCGCCGCGAACTCTTCGTCCGTCACGCCGGCAGGCGTCTTCGTCATGCCCTCCGCTACAGTCAGCGCCGCCTTCTCTGCCGCTGTGAACAAACTGCTGCGCGCAAACGTGGCCACCGCCGCGACCTTCTCGTGCGATGCGCCTGCTCTGCTGCTCCCGACAGCGTTGCTGTCCATTCAGAAGGGACACCCCGCCATTTGAGCGGCGCGCAGGCAGACCAGGAACCGGATCAACGGCGGCAGCTTTCCGCTCCGGCCGGGGGCCGCGCTCAGCGCGCGGCTGGCTTCGAGGATCGGGGGGCAATAGGCCTGAATCCCCGTCGAGCCGGGCAGCGCCCCGAAGTTCTTCTCCGCCTGTTCGAGGATCGGGCGGATCTCCGGTCCGACTTCGTCCTTTGTCAGCGGTCGTATTCTCGGCATGATCAAATACCTCTGCGTGCCTGCTGCGGCGGATACCTAGGTGACCCTGTGCATCAGATAGCGCCAGGGTACAGGCACTCTGCCTACACTTGCACGATCACGGGCGGATGGAGCGGGACTCCGACGTGGAATAGGCACCCGCCGCATACAATGAGTCTTGCCCGAGCCCGCGGCGAGAGGTGCTGGAAATCATGGACATGATCGTCTGCGTCAAGCAGATTCTCGACCCAGAAACGCCGCCGTCGGCGTTCAAGGTCGACGAAGCCGCCAAGAAGGTCATTCCCGCCCAGGGAATGTCGCCCGTGATTAACCCGTTTGACTCACAGGCCGTCGAGGCGGCGCTCCGAATCCGCGATGCGACGGGAAGCGGCAAGATCACCGTCTTGAGCATGGGGCCGGCGAGCGCCCGAGACGCCGTCAAGCACGGCCTTGCGATGGGCGCCGACGAGGGCATTCTCATCGACGATCCGGCGCTGGCGGATGCCGACAGCTTCGTCTCGGCGAGGGTGCTGGCCGCAGCGATCAAGAAGATCGGAGCCTTCGACGTCGTCTTCTGCGGCAGGCAGGCCGCCGACTGGGACATGGGCATCGTCGGCCCTGGTCTGGGCGAGCTGCTCGGTGTGCCGGCCGTCACGATTACCAAGTCCGCCCAGGCGACAGATGGACATTTGCGCGTCGAGCGGGTGCTCATGGATGGCTTCGAGACGGTAGATGTGCCGGTGCCCTGCGTGGTGACGATCAGCAATGAATTGGGCGATCCACGATATCCGCAGTTGCGGCAGATCATGGTGGCGGCACGCAAGCAGGTAGTGGTTTGGACGGCAGCCGATTTGGGCCTCACCGAGGACGACTTGCGGTCGCCGCTGAAATTGGAGCGGCTCTACGTCCCGGTGAAGGAGTCGCACGTGGAGATCATCGAAGGCGACACGGTTGAGGAGCAGGCGAAAAACCTGGCCCGCCGCCTACGGGAAGTGAAACTGATCTAGACCCTTCCTTATCTCCCCTTCCCTCGCGGGGAAGGGGCTTGGGGATAGGTCGTCACCCCTTCCCACATCGGGAAAGCGGAGTCCTGGTCGTCGGCGAGTTCGGCGACGATGCACTGACGGGGATCACGGCGGAGTTGCTGGGCGCCGCGCACCGTGTCGTCGATGTGCTCGGCGGCAAGGCGTCTGCCGCTCTGCTTGGCGAGGGCGCCGGGTCCGTCGCTCCAGCAGCCATTGCGGCCGGAGCGGACCGCGTCTACGTCGCGGAGTCGCCGGAGTTGACGCCGTTCACGCCCGACGCGTGGGTGCCGGCCCTCCAACAGATCGTCGCCGAGGCAGGTCCGGCGGTCGTGCTCATCGGCCAAACGAGTATCGGCCGCGACCTGGGTCCGCATCTTGCCTTCCGTCTTGGTACGGGCGTTGCCATGGACACGCTGGAGCTGACAGTGCGGGACGGCCGCGTGGTGATGACGCGCGCCTGCTTCGGCGGCAATGCACGCGAAGAAGTTGTCGTGACCGGCTCGCCGCAGATAGCGACGGTGCGGGCCAAGTCCCAGGAACCGCTGGAAGCGGACGCCGGCCGTCGGGGCGAGACCGTTCAGGTGTCGCTGTCACTCAACCCGGCGGAGATCAAGGAGAGTGTCATCGAGCGCACCAAGGCCAAGGCGGAGGGCGTCCGCCTGGAGGACGCGAACATCGTCGTCAGCGGCGGCCGCGGGCTCGGCGCGCCCGAGGGATTCAGACTGGTCGAGGAGCTTGCCGGCGTTCTTGGCGGTGCAGTCGGCGCCAGCCGCGCTGCCTGCGATCTTGGCTGGTACCCGCCGTCGCAGCAGGTCGGGCTGACCGGCAAGACCGTCAGCCCCGACCTCTATGTGGCGGTCGCGATCTCCGGGGCAAGCCAGCACTGGGCGGGCATGGCAGGATCGAAGAATGTGGTCGCGATCAACAAGGACCCGGACGCGAACATGGTCAAAGCGGCGCGCTTTGCGGTCGTCGGCGATTACAAACAGGTACTGCCGGCCCTGGTCGAAGCGGTCCGAGAGCTCAAGAACTGAGTCGAGGAATCAACATGCCGGACCGCCTGCGGCAGTGGCCGGCCGGCTGTACGGCCGGCACGCTGGCCCTGGCACTCACCGTGCTCATCCTGCGTCCGCTGCGACTGGATCTCGGCCTCACGAACATTGCGCTGCTCTTGCTGCTGCTGACCGTGATGACGGCGGCCGCCTGGGGCTGGATCGCCGGCATCTACATGTCGATCGCGAGCAATATCGCCTTTAACTTCTTCTTCGTACCGCCGCTCTACCGCTTCACGGTGCAGCAGCCGGACAACGCGCTCGCGCTGGCGCTCTTCCTGCTCGTGGCGGCCATCACGGCGAGTCTTCTCGCGCGTGCGCGGCGAAGCGCGCTCGAGGCGGAGAGGCGCGCCAGCGACACACGCACCTTGCTCGCCCTTAGCAGAGCGACGCGTGACCGCCCGCTGGAGGAGCTGCCCGCTTCGATTTGCGACTGGATCATCCGCGACTTCGGCGTGCGCGCGTGTGCGCTCTACCGGCTGGAGGGCGAGGAGCTGATACCCGTGGCGTCCGCGGGGGAGAGCGTCCCCAGCCTGAACAGGGGCGATCGCACGGTCGCTCTTCAGGCCGCCCAATCCGGACGTCCCACAGGCCTCGGCTACCGGCTGTCTCGGATCGGCCGCCGTGGCGCAGACCCCATGGCAAGAGGCCTGCTCTATCTCCCGCTGGGGGTTGAGGGCACTCCCGTTGGCGTCCTGCGGATCCACACGCGCGGCGCGCCGCTCAGCGACGACCGCGAGCGTTTGCTGGAGGCGTTCGCCGACGAGGCAGCAGCGGCGATTCAGCGCGGGTCGCTCGCTGCATCGGCTCAAACCGCGGCGCTCCTGCAGGAGACGGATCGCCTGCGGTCGTCGCTGCTGTCGTCCGTCTCGCACGACCTGCGCACACCGCTGACGTCAATCAAGACATCCGTTGCGAACCTGATGTCGCGGGAGGTGAAGTGGAGCGATACCGCGCGCGAGGAGTTCCTCTCCGCCATCGACCACGAGGCGGACCGCCTGACCCGTCTCGTGACGAATCTACTCGATCTCTCACGCATCGAGGCCGGCGTGCTGCGCCTCGATCTCGACTGGAACGACCTGGACGAGTTGCTGCGCAATGCCATCTACAGAACCGAGCAGTCAATGCCCGATCGCCCGATCCGCTTGGAGCTCGATGCGGTGCTGCCGCTCCTGCGATTCGACTATGTGCAGGTCGATCGCGTCGTTGCCAACCTGCTCGACAACGCAGTCAAATACTCGCCACCCGCTTCGCCAATCGACGTCCGCGTCCGCATTGAACCCGAGCGCGTCACGATTGGCATCCACGACCGCGGTAGCGGCATTCCGGCGAGGGATCGCGCTCGCGTCTTCGATGCCTTCTATCGCTCCGAGCGCCGCGACAGGTCCACGGGAGGCAGCGGGCTCGGCCTCGCCATTTGCCGCGGCGTTGTTGAGGCGCATGGCGGCAAGATCTGGGCTGCGAGCGGAGATGGCGCCGCGCTGTTGTTCACCCTGCCGCGCGAACCCCTGCCGGCGGCTCTGCCCGATCAGGCTAAGACGGACATGGATGCAGCGGCGACGCCCGAGGCGCTTCGGACCCGATGAGCGGCGCGCGTGTCCTGGTCATCGACGACGAGCCACAAGTCCTGCGACTGCTGCGAACGTCGCTCACGGAGCGCGGCTACGACGTGGCGACCGCGCCAACAGGCGAAGAGGCGATGGAGGCCTTCGGCCGAAGGCTGCCGGATGTCATCATTCTCGACCTCGTGATGCCGGGAATGAGCGGCCTGGACGTCTGCCGCGCGCTCCGTGAGCAGTCGGCGGTGCCGGTTATTGTACTGTCAGCCCACGGCGACGAGCGTGACAAGGTGCTCGCGCTCGACCTTGGGGCGGATGATTACCTGACGAAGCCATTTGGCATGGAAGAGCTGCTTGCGCGGATCCGCGTGGCGCTGAGACACAGCGCTGGTGGGGGCGCTCGCACCGAGCCGGTCTTCCAGAGCGGCGATCTGCGCATTGACTTCGAGGCTCGGCGCGTATGGCGCGGTGACGTGGAGGTCCGCCTGACGCCCACGGAGTATGAGCTGCTCAAGTTTCTCGTCCAGCACTCTGACAAGGCGCTCACCCACGGCATGATCCTGCGGACGGTCTGGGGCGCCGACTACGCGGGCGAGAGCCAGTATCTGCGCGTGTATATCCCCCAGCTGCGCCGCAAGCTCGAGAAAGACCCCACACGCCCACGCTTCATCCTCACGGAACCCGGCGTCGGCTACCGCTTCCAGACGCAGGAGGGGTGAGAGCGCCCCGTGGGCCGCGAGACCACCGGCCTGGAAGTGGCCCGCGTTGATCCGCCTCAGGCAGACTACGGATTGACGGGGCGAGTTGCGCGCTGGGCGCGGATTGCCCGGCCGCCCGCGCCGAGCTTACGAGCGCACAGCCTCCGGGTGCGGTTGCTGGCGGAGGTGGTAGGGCACGTCGATGACGATAGTGTTCGGCCGGAAGAAGAGGCGCAGCTTGAGACGTAGCGCCGTTTGGTTGTGCAGCGGATACTCCCAGAAATGCCGCGGCACAAACTCCGACAGTACCACGGTGATCGACCGCGCCGGATCGCCCCTGCTGATCGCATCGATGTACGCGAGCAGCGGCGGGATCAGCGCGCGGTATGGCGATTCGACGATCACCAGTGGCACGTCGCCGCCCCACTGCTCCCAGCGGTCTTTCATCGCTCTCGCTTCCTTCGGATCGTCCGACACATGAATCGCGGACACGTCCGCTGAGAAAGAGCGGGCGAATGCCAGAGCCTGCAGCGTCGCACGGTCGAGGCGGCTGATCGGCACCAGCGCACGAGGCGGCGCCAACGGTGGCAGCGGCGTGTCCTCGCGATCAAGCTCCAGTGCGTCCTCGACATTCCGGTAATGGCGGTGAATGCTCCACATGATCGCGACCAGTACCGGCACAAGGACCAGCACCATCCAGGCGCCGAGTGCGAACTTCGCGATGCCCACAAGGATCGCAACCGTCCCAGTGGCGACAGCGCCCACTCCGTTGAGGATGGCCGACCGCCGCCAGCTGCGTTCCTGCTCCCGGTACCGCCACCAGTGCCGGATCATGCCGACTTGGCTGAGCGTGAAGGCGACGAAGACGCCGACGGTATACAGCGGGATCAGATTGGTGACGCTCCCCTGGAAGGCCACGATCAGCACGCCCGCGAGCGCGGCCAGCACGACGATACCGACGCTGAATGCCAGTCGATCGCCGCGGTACTGGAACTGCCGCGGCAGGTAACGATCCTTGCCAAGAATGCTGGCGAGTCTGGGGAAGTCGGCGAAGGCAGTGTTCGCGGCCAGCACGAGCAGGAGCGACGTCGAGATCTGGATGAGGTAGTGGTAGGGGCTCCCGTGCCCCACGAGCGTCGCCGCGAGCTGGCTCACGACCGTTTGCTGCTCTGTCGGGTCCGGAAGGATCCCCATCCGGCCCGCGAGAAAGCTCATGCCCAGGAAGATCGTCCCGAAGAAGCATCCCATCAGGATCAGGACGCGCTGCGCATTGCGCCACTCCGGCGGCTTGAAAGCCGGTACCCCGTTGGACACCGCCTCGGTCCCCGTCAGCGCAACAGAACCCGACGCGAACGCACGCAGAATCAGCAGAAGGCTCAGCGTCTGCACGCCGAAGGCGCTGCTCCATTCGGGCGGCGCAGTATACGCCGGCAGCGCGCCCGTCGCGAATTTGAACAGCCCGAACGCAAGCAGACCATAAATGGCGATCAGATAGACGTAGGCGGGCGCGGCGAAGATGGTGCCGGATTCGCGGATTCCACGCAGATTGCCGATGCACAGCAGGATTACGAAGGCGACGCCCAATAGCACACGATGCTCGAACAGGACGGGGAAGATCGATGTCAGCGCTGCGACCCCAGCGGCGATCGACACCGAGACCGTGAGCACGTAATCGGTGAGCAGCGCACCCGCGGCGGTCAGTCCCGGCAGCCGGCCGAGATTGTCGCTGGCGACGATGTAGGACCCTCCGCCGCTCGGGTAGGCTCGAATGGTTTGCTGGTAGCTGATGACCACTACGGCCAGGACGCAAACGATGGCGATGGTGATCGGCATCGTCAATGACAGCAGCCCAACGCCGGCCAGCACGAGCACGCGCATGATCTCCTCGGTGGCATAGGCCGAAGAGGAGATGTTATCCGAGGCGAAGACGGCCAGACCCTTTACCTTGGACAGCCGCTCGTGGATCTCGCGGTGACTCGCGATCCTTCGCCCAACCAGCGTGCGCCAGACGAGACCAACGCATCGCCCAACCATGTTCTGGGACTCGAGCACCCGCTCCTCGGCCACGAGGTAGTCGGGCGCCTCCGGCCGGAATTTGTCCGCGTAATCGGGAGTATCGCTGACCAGATCCTCGGCCGACGGCCGGATAATCCGCACGTACCGGCTGCCTGGCCGCCGCCCGTGCAAGGTCTGCCCCTGCTCCACGGCTACCGGGGCCTCGTCGCCGATACCGTCTCCGTTGCCTTCCATAGCACCTCGCGTTGAGCACTCGTGTTGAACATGCACCCGCAAGCGCATTGTCGCGGCCGCCCGCTCAACGCGGCCTCAACAGCCGCGTCGATGCGCTCAATGCTGAGTCAAAGTTCTAACAGAGGCGCGGAAAAGCTCGCTTCGGGGTACTTCGACAGGCTCAGGCGGCGCGCTGGCATGGGTTGGTCGGCGTCCGTCGCCGCGGCGAAGGACGGATTGTTTCCCCACGAAGACTCTACGCGGGGCCGAAGCCCCCGCGCCCCTGGGCGGGCTGGCAAGACGCGCTCAATCGGGCAACCCGTCTTTATCGAGCCGTGGTGCCGCCATGCGGTTTGAACGGGGCGGCAATCCGAGCCCGAGCGGGCCGGCTCAGCCCTCGTCGGTCAGCAGGCGGTAGCCGACGCCGGGCTCAGTCACGAGAAAGCGCGGAACCCGCGGGTCGGTCTCGAGCTTCTTCCGCAGCCGTGCAATATAGACATGCAGATAGTGCCCTTCCGATCCGTATTCCGGCCCCCACACCTGCCGTAGCAGCATCTCCTCGGTAAGCAGCTTGTTAGCGTGGGTGATGAGCGCCTTCAGCAACTCATATTCCGTGGGCGTGAGGTGGACCTCGTCGCCGCCGACGCTGACGCGCCGATGCGCCAGGTCCACGCTGAGGTTCCCCGTCCGGAATGTCGCGTCTGCCCCTCGTGGCGGGTGGGCAGCATGGCGTAGCGCAACGTGAACCCGCGCAAGCAGCTCGTCGACGCCAAAGGGCTTGGTCAGATAGTCGTCGGCGCCCAGGGTTAGAGCCCTTACCTTGTCGGCCTCCGCGCCTCGAACCGACAGCACAATGATCGGAGTTCCGGAGTGCTCCCGCACGGCTCGAATGACCTCAAACCCATCCGCATCTGGAAGGCCGAGGTCAAGCAGGATCAGGTCCGATCGGCGGTAGGCGCGGCTGTCCAGCACCTCGCCCGCCGTCTCCGCTGTCTCCACCCGATACCCCTGGCCGGTCAGAAGCGTGCTCACGGCGCGGAGAATGGCCGGCTCATCATCCACGACAAGGACGTGTGCGCCTGCAGGTGCCGTCACGGGGCGCGTCCAGCCGAGGCGGCGCCTGCTTGTTCGGCCTGCTCCAGCGGCAGCGTAAAGCTGAAGCAGGCACCGCCGCTCTCCCGGTTCGCCGCCCAGATGCGGCCGCCGTGTGCTTCCACAAGCCCCCTCGCCACCGCGAGTCCAAGTCCGGTGCCCTTCGGCCGAACACGAACCGCCGGCGCTCTGTAGAACGGCTCGAAGACATGTGGAAGAACGTCCGCAGGGATGCCAGGGCCGCGGTCGGCGACCTCAACTACGACCTCGTTATTGATCGCGTGTGCGCTGAGCTGAATCTCCGCGCCCGGCGGACTGTACTTGGTAGCGTTTTCGATCAGGTTTGAGAGAATCTGATCGACCTCGACATAGTCGAGAAAGAGCGGTGGCAGATGGTCCGCAACATCGACCGCGAGTGTGTGCCGGGCTGTGACCGCTTCGAGGCGGCCCAAGACCTCGTCGACGAGCGCCGCGAGGTCGTACCATCCCCTCTCCGGCCGCAGGCTTCCTGCCTCAACCCTGGACAGGTCGAGCAGATTGCCCACGATGCGGTTCAGCCGCTGCGCTTCCTGCTCGATGGTCTCCGCGGACTCCTGCCGCGCGCGCTCCGTCCAGGCAACGTCGCGCTGGCGGAGGCTGCCCGCCATCGTGATGATCGACGCCAGCGGCGTGCGAAGGTCGTGCGATACGGCGTGGAGCAAGGCACTCTTCAGCTCATTCGCGCCGCGTAGTATCTCCGCCTCCGTCGCCTCCTGCCGCAATCGCAGGCGCTCGACAGTAGCGCCGAGCTGAGCGGCGACTGCCGATAACAGGCGGTCGTCAGCCGCCTCAAATGCAGGTCCCGCGGCGCCGCGCACCAGCAGAAGCGCCCCAACCTGACGGTCCCGCGATTTCACCGGCACGAGATGCAGCCGGTCGCTCATAGGGCCCCGTTCCCTCCAGGGCCGTCGTGACGGCGCAACCCGAATCCAACGGCCCGGCGTGCCCTGCTCGGTTACCGTTGGAGGAGAGCCGCGGCTCATCAAACGCAGATTCGCCGTCGCCAAGGGCTCAGCAATGCGAATGGCATCGGGATCGCCAACGGCCGCCTCAGCAACCACCGCGGCACCATCGCCGACCCTAACCACGACCGCTGCGAGGTTGAGGTCGCGTCGCAGGCGCTGCGCCAACCCACGCAGCGCCAGCTCGAGATCGGACTCCGTCAACAATCGAACGAGGTCGTAGAGGAGAACCGCCTCACGCTCGCGGAGCGCCGCCTCTCGCGCCCGCGTGCGCTGTCCGGCCGCAAGCTGTCCGGTGATGACGGCAGTGGCCAGGAACAACAGCAATGCGACCCACTCAGCGGGATCGGCTACTCGAAACCCGTAGCGGGGCTCCACGAAGAACCAGTTGAACACCAGAAACGCCAGGCCGGCCGCGAGGATCGCAGCTCCGCGCCCGAAGATACTCGCCAGGGCGAGCACGGCGATCAGATACAGCGTCGAGATATTGGAGATGTGTACCCGTTTGTCGACCAGAGCGATCACAAGGCTGACGAGCGCGACCGCCGCCGGCGCGGCGGCATACCCGAGTACCTGCTTGCGGTAGATCGCAGGCACTCGCAGCAACCGTCTCACGCGGCCAAGTCGCTCAGCCGGCTGAATGGCACTCGCGTCCATACACCTACTATGGCGCTTGCCCTGCGGTTGCGCGCATTGCTGGAGGCTCTGGGAGACTCTCGGGCGGGGAAGTTCCGCTACCCGCCGTGTTGGTGCGGCGCCGGTCGCGCTAGCAATGTTCGGTTTGTTTTCCCCAGGGGTTGTTTTTTTTTGGGGCTGCGCCCCCGAATCCCCGTGCGGTCTGCAAGATGACCGCTTTCGCGGCTTGCGCAGAGGCCCGCTCGGCGTCCGTCGCCGCGCCGGCGGCGGCTCATGGGGGCGCGGGGCTATGTAGGGAACGGACACATGGTGCAGCCCACGACGAAAGATCTACCTGGGGGGTGGGTGGGCAATCCGCTCCCGAGCGGGCAGCCCGTTTCATCCCTTCGCGCAGCGGCGGAGCGGCATGAACGGTCCCATGGTCAGCGGCTCAGGTGGTAGGGAACGTCCGTTACAACGGTGTTGGGGCGGCTCAGGAGGGAGAGCTTGAGGCGCAGCGCCGTCTGGTTGTGCAACAGGTTCTCCCACCAATGGGCGGTGACGAACTCAGGTAGGACAACGGTGATCAGAGATCCGGGTGCCCGCGCGTCCAGCGCATCGATGTAGGCCAGCAGCGGCCCGATGAATGAGCGGTACGGCGTCTCGAGAATCAGCAGCGGAACGTCGCAGTGCCATCGTTCCCACGCATGCTGCAGCGCCTCGGAGGTCTCAGCGTCCTCGGCGACGTGCACCGCCGTGACGTCGCGCGATATGGCTCGCGCATAGCGAAGCGTCCGCAGCACAGCCTGATTTAGGCCGGCCACGGGCACGATTACCTTTCCAACTGTCTCCGCCACGAGTGGCTCGGGGCCATCCTCGAGTGCGAGTTGATCGGCGACGCGCTCGTAATGACCGTGTATCCCCATAAACAGCGCGACGAGGCAGGGAATCAGCACCACCACCACCCAGGCGCCGTGCGTGAACTTCGTGTACGCGATGATCAGGGTAACGACGGCGGTCGTCAGTGCGCCGACGCCGTTCATCACGAGGTTGCGCCGCCAGTGCGGTTCCTGAAGTCGCAGCCAGCGGCGAACCATCGATGACTGGGAGAACGTAAACGCCAGGAACACACCCACCGCATAGAGCGGAATCAGGCGGCTTGTTTCGGCATTGAAGATCACCAATAGGGCGCCCGAGAGGACCGAGAGCACGACGATTCCGTTGGTGAACGCCAATCGGTCACCCCTGAAGAGGAACTGATGCGGGAGAAAATGGTCGCGCGCCATAAAGCTTCCGAGCCGGGGAAAATCCTGGAAGCTTGTGTTTGCGGCCAGCACCAGAATGAAGAACGTCGAGGCCTGCAGGAGGTAGTAGAGCGGTCCGCCGAGAAACACATGATGGCCGAGTTGGGACAGGATCGTCTCGCGCTCGTTGGGCACCAAACCGAGGTGGTGGCTGAGCAGGCCGATCCCAAGGAACATGATGCCCAGAATGATCGCCATCGCGGTCAGCGTCCGGGCTGCGTTGACGGATTCCGGTGGCCGGAACGCGGGAACACCATCGCTCACGGCCTCAACCCCCGTCATGGCGGTACAGCCGGAGGCGAAGGCGCGCAGGACGAGGAATATCGTGAGATCGGTGGATGCCGTCACCAAGGTCTCAGGCGGCGCACCGGCCAGGAGATTGTGCCCGCCAAGTCCGCCCAGCATGATCCGGACGGCGCCCATGATTATCAGGAGCAACACCGAGCCGATGAACACGTAGGTCGGCGCTGCGAAAATCGTCCCTGCCTCGCGCAGCCCGCGCAGGTTGATGAGCACCATTAGGCCGAGCGCGACCAGTGCCAGCTCGAGCCGGTACGGGCCGAGCACCTGAATCGCCGACGTGATCGCCGCGACCCCCGCGGAGATCGACACGGCCACCGTCAGTATGTAGTCGAGCATCAGCGCTGCGCCTGCCGTGAGCCCGGCGAGGTCGCCCAGGTTGTCGCGCGTGACGATGTAGCTCCCGCCGCCGCGCGGGTAGGCGTGAATAGTCTGACGGTACGACAGCGCCACGATGGCCAGCAGAGCGGCGATCGCGAGCGAGATCGGCAGCACCGCGGACAGCGCGGCCGCGCCTGCTGCTGCGAGCACCAACAAGATCTCCTCGGTCGCATACGCGACCGAGGACAGCGCATCGGAGCTGAAGATGGCGAGGGCCTTGACCTTGGTGAGCCGCTCGTGAACCTGATCAGCAGTAGCGAGAGGCCGGCCTACCATCAGGCGGCGGAACCGGCGCACACCCCGCGCGAGGCGGCCGTTGGGCAGGTGCGCCTCTTCAGTCGCCTCGTAAACGCCCGGTGAGATCCTTCGGAGGCCGCGCGGGCTTACCGACATGATCCGGACGTATCGGGAGCCGGGTCGCTTCCCTCGGCGGACCTCGGTCGCGCGCAGCTCGAGGTCGGGGCTCAGGACGCTCGTCGCGCTATCGACGACGTCTTGAGGCGAAGGCGAGTCGGACTCTGCCTCTCCGACATCCGGTGGCTGCGTCACACAGGGGCTCCGTCCATCGAGAGCATTGATTCAAGGAGAGCAATCGCGCCGAACGGCCGGCATCCTGGCCAGCCGTGAACTTCGCCGTCCATTCCGGCGACCTGGCGGGCAACGTTATCACGGAAAGTATGTAGCTCTAGCCCCGATCTGTCGGGTGTACGAGGGCTCCGTGGTTGAGGGCGTATGCAGTGGCCTGCGTGCGGCTCGTGATCTGCAGCTTGCGGTAGATGTTTGCGATGTGCCGTTCGATTGTATTGACGGTTATGCCGAGCTCATCGGCAATCTGCTGATTGCTCCGCCCGCTGGCGATCAGGCGCAGCACCTCGGCCTCCCTGGGCGTAAGCGATCGCGCCTGTCCGAGACCGCCCAGCGGCGCAAGAACACCCGCGACCGGCTGCGACTCTGGCGACCGCTGAGTGGCACGCAGAAGCTGTTGAAAAGTCCCCTCCACCTGCTGCGTCGCATCCCGAAGCGTCATGATCAGCAGCGCCGTTCTCCCGGTCTGCGGTTCGCCAAGCCGGCTCAGCTCCGCCCGCAGCCGCAGCGGCGCACCGCTCGTGTCAACGGCCAGGAAGGTCGAGGAGGGGGCACCGGCGATCGCCTGCCAGCGAACGGGAGGATGCAGCGTGAAGCGGTTCGCAAACAGGTCCGCAAAGCGCGCGGTTTGGGCACCGCGCACACCCAGAAAGCCGCGAGCCTGCTCGTTTGCCAGCAGGACTCTGCCCCGATCGTCGAGCAGGATCACTCCGTCCGGAATCTCCTCGACAGCGCGGCTGAGAGTAAGGTCGTTCGCTCTCAGCGCCGCTTCGACATGCCTAACGGCGGTCACGTCACGTCCGACGGTGTATGCGCCGGTTACCCTGCCCTCCGCGTCACGCATCGGTGAGAGCGTCAGAACGACGTCCAGCACGCGACCATCCTTCGTCAACCGCTTGGTCTCGTAATCGATGATGCGGGTACCAAGCTTCAGTCGCTCCATGGGCGGTCCCTGCTCCTGGCCTCGATCCGTTGGAAGCAGCAGTGACACGGGCCGGCCGACCGCCTCCTCAGCGCTAAAGCCGTAGAGATGCTCCGCGCCCAGGCTCCAGCTCACAATTGACCCCTCCAGGGTCTCGCCCGTTACCGCCCCCTCTGAAGACTGGACAATGGCGGCAAGCAGGCGGTCGCTGCTTGCCAGACGGCGGTTGACCTGATCGATCAGGATGATCGCAATCGTTACGCCAAGCGCGCTGATTGCCAGGCGAATGACGTCGACGCCGCTGCTCGTGTACGGGAGTCCCCGCGGCTCAGTAAGAAAAGTAAGGAGGAGGAAGAGGCTTGCCGCGGCGGTGAGAAGGCCGGCGGCCCGGCCCCAGCGCACCGTGACCGGCAGGATGACGAGCAAATAGATCCAGCCAAAGGCCGCGACCGAGACCCTGGTGCGAATATCGATTGCCACGGCGGCGAGTGTGATCGCGACCAGCGCAACCAGCACAAGCGCCGCTCCGGCGGTCTTTGGTAGGACCCGTCCCCTCAATCCTTGCAGGATCTTTGCACCAAATTTCACAATCTTTGCGGACCCTTTGCAGTTTCGTCTCTAGGATGCCACTGGCAACGGCACTTGGGGGTTTTTTACCCGATGCCGGCAATGAGGTGGAGACCATGGCGATACAGCAGAAAAGCACCGACACGAGCTTGAGACCCGGCCGCCGGCTGGATCGCGACCAGTTCTCCGGCTCGCCAGAGTCTGCAAGTCCGTCGCAATCTCCAAGTCCCTCTGAGTGGACGTGCGTCGTGGGTGAGCGCAGCGGCTACTACTACCGCCGAGGTGTCAAACCCAACCGGAACAAATCTCAGCGGACGGTGCCGCTTTCTGGGGCAGCTCGGTAATGAGCGCGACTCTCGCCTACATCGCCTCCGGCACGGGAATCGCGGTCATCGCGCCACTCTGCTTTGGCACCACGCTGGAAGGTCTCCAGGCTACAAGCGCCCAGCAATCATTCATCAACGCAATCGGCTCCGGCCATGAGCTGATCGCCTACGACCAGCGCGGTAGCGGCCGGTCCGCGCCTCTGCAATTCCTCAACAGCTGGGAGCAGCGCGGCGCTGACCTCTGGTCTATCGCCGATGCCGCCGGAATTGAGCGCGCGGTGCTTTACGGCGTGTTCGACGCGGGCTTTACGATCGCGCAGGCGGCGGCTCAGCAACCGGGCCGGGTGCTCGGCATGATCTTCAACCTCGTCCCGCCGGCTGTGGGAGTACTCGATCCAAAAGAGGGGATCACCCAAACGCTGGCGGATGCCTGGTTCGGCTCGTCGCCTCTTAGCGCTCGGCAGCGCGCCGAATCCGCTCTGCAGAGTATCGGCTTGGCCGCCCGGGACGCCGAGTCGCTGGCGATCGCCTGGGAATCCGCCGGGCCGCACGTGCAGGGTCAGCAGCTCCTGCGGCGCGCAGATCTGCGGCCGCTCACACCCTGTCTGGGGGCTCGGAGCCTTGTGATCGAACCGCAGCACCGCCCGGCAATCGCCGGCTGGGGGGCGAGCCTCGCCGCCATGCTCCCCAACGCCCATCTCGCTCGCCCGGCGGGAGCGGGAGAGATGCTCGGCGCGATTCATGGGTTCCTCGCCCTCATCGACCTAGACGAGGGGCACTACGCCAGCCGGCTGGCCGCGGACGTATCCGCTGCCGTTGGCGAGACGGAGCATGCCGTTACAGCGCTGAAACGAATTGTCGTGCCGGTTGTCGACAGCGTCAGCTCCGAGCGCGCCGCTGAGATGGCCTGCAGGCTGGGGCGGCCCCAACAGGCCGAGATCGTTCTGGTGCATGTCGTGGAGGTGCCGCTGAGTCGAGCGCTGGCGGAGGAGAGCGGGCCCGCCCGGGAGCGGGGCGAGAAGGCGCTGCATCTCGGGCAGGCAATCGTCGCGCGACACGGTATGCGCAGTCGTACGCGCCTCCTGTTCGAGCGCTCGGCCACGCACGGCATCCTGCGGGTTGCCCGTGAGGAGGGAGCCGACCTGATCGTAATGGCGATCGGCGAGAAACGGCGGCCCGACCCAGCGGAGATGAGCGCGACTATGAAGGAAGTCCTGCGCAGTGCCTCCTGCGAGGTGCTGATCGACAAGGGACAGAGGGCACGCACGTGAGCCTCGGGGTTCTGCGCCACCCCTTCGGAAGGCCGCTGCGCCGCGATGAGCTGCCGCACCAGGTCGTGCGCAAGGTCTTTGCGCTGCCGCTCTTCTCGAGTGACGCGCTCTCCTCGGTCGCCTACGCCACTGAGGAGATCCTAAAGGTCCTGGCGCTGGCCGGCGTCGCATATTTCAGCGGCAGCCTCTGGATCGCCGGCATCATCACGCTGATGCTCGTCGTTCTCCTCATCAGCTACCGGCAGACGATCTTCGCCTACCCCAACGGTGGCGGCGCCTACATCGTTGCCCGCGACAACCTCGGCGAGGGCATCGCCCAGGTCGCCGGCTGCGCGCTGTTGATCGACTACATTCTCACTGTGTCCGTCAGCATTGCCTCGGGGGTGGCGAACTTTGCCAGCGGCGTGCACCAGTTCTTCCCTTCGATACCTGACTTCGACGACGCCGCGCGCACCCTCGTTTCGTTGCTAGCGCTCTCCCTCATGTGGTACATCAACAAGCGCGGCGTGAAGGAGTCGGGCAAGACATTTGCCGTTCCCACGTACTTCTTCCTCGCTTCGATGTTTCTCACGCTTGGCGTCGGCTTCGCGAAGTATCTGACCGGCCGCCTCTCACAGGTCGAGGGGATCGACAACGTCGTCCACGGCACTCAGGCGCTCACTCTCTTCCTTCTGTTGCGGGCGTTCGCGAGCGGCAGCACGGCGGTCACCGGCGTCGAAGCCATCAGCAATGGAATCACTGCCTTCGAAGAGCCGAAATCCCGCAACGCTGCCACGACAATGGCTTGGATGTGCGGACTGCTTGGCGTGATGTTTCTCGGCATCACCAAGCTGGCGCTCGCAGCGAGCGCCCGGCCGAGCACCAGCGAAACGGTCATTTCGCAGCTCGGCCGCACGGTCTTCAGCCCCAACTCGCCCTTCTATGTCGCCCTCATCTTCGGCACGGCCGCCGTCCTAATCATGGCGGCGAATACCTCGTTCGCCGATTTTCCCCGGCTGGCTGCGCTGCACGCGAGCGATGGCTTTCTGCCTCAATGGCTGACCGACCGCGACAACCGGCTCGTCTTCGGCATCGGCATCACCGTCCTGTCACTCGCATCCGGCTTGTTGATAGTGGCATTCAAGGCGAACGTCGATGCTCTAATTCCGCTGTACGCGATTGGAGTGTTTCTATCATTTGCGATCTCGCAGGCAGGGATGGTGGTGCGCTGGCGCAAAACCTCGAAGTTGCCGCCCGGCCAGGACGTGCCCAGCTATTCGCCCGAGGGCGTGCTCGTCACCACGCTGCGCTATGACCCCCGCTGGCGGTTGAAGATGGTTGTCAATGGCTTCGGCTGCGTGATGACGTTCGTTGTCATGGTCATCTTTGCCGTCGCCAAGTTCGCGGAGGGCGCCTGGATCGTCGTCCTGCTTGTCCCATCGCTCGTGTTCATTTTCTTCCGCATCCACCATCATTACCGCCTTGTACGCGAGCGGCTCAAGGTCGAGGCCGCCGACGTCCACACATACCTCGCCCAGCCGGCCAAGCGCATGGTCCTGCTCGCCGTCAACGACCTCGGCAGGCACACGCTGCCGGCGCTTCGTGACCTGCTGCAGACCAGCGGACCAAACGTCATCCGGCGCGCGATTCATGTGGACGTCAACGAGCATGCAAGCCAGCAGCTCCAGGATCAATGGCGCGCGCAGCGGCTCGAGGAGATGGGCGTGGCGCTGCTCGTGATCCCCAGCGATTTCGGCGGCGGCGACGTCGTCGGCGACCTCGTCGACTACGTGCGCGGGATCCTGTCGGCCGATCCGGGCATCCGCGTCGAGGTGGTCCTGCCCGAGTGGACGGCTTCCACTGTCTGGTGGCGGTGGCTGTTCACGCGGGCGCTGCACCACCTCACCGGGTCGCGGCTGAAACTGGCGTTCCTGGCACAGAACCGCGTCACCGTCACCAACCACCGCTACGCCTTCACCGACAACAGCCCGCTCATACCGGCTGTACGACCCTAGTTACCTTGTTATGCCCGCCGTCACAATCGTAATCAGTTTAGAAGCCTTCCTGTACGGTCACCGCATAATGTTCTGCTACGCTCATCGTATAGGCCCGCGCAGGAGCTGTGGGTGCAATCACCCGGTCGCTGGATCGACAGACGCGGCATCAGAGAGCTCGGCCTCGTCGGCGCCGTTCTGCTGGTCTACTACCTTATTCGCGGTTTCGTCGCCGACGACTTTCCCGAAGCGCGCGCGCATGCGCTGGCGATTGTCGAGTTCGAGCGCAATCTGCACATCTTCCGCGAGCCGCAGCTCCAGCATCTCCTCAGCACTGGCCTGCTCCAGATCCAACTCTGGAACGGCGTCTACTTCTGGGCTCATGCCCCGGTAATTGCGCTTGTCGGCGTCTGGCTGTACCTGCGTCACCGTTCCAGCTACTCGCTTATCCGCAACTCGTTCCTGTTCTCAGCGCTGGCAGGGCTGCTCATCTACTGGCTGCTTCCGGTGGCGCCGCCGCGGCTGCTACCCGCCTTCGGATTCGTTGATACGATGCAGCGCTACAGCAGCGTCAGCTATCAGGCCCAGTCTCTGAAGCCGTTCGTGAACCCGTATGCAGCCGTTCCCAGCCTGCACTTCGGCTGGTCCGTGCTAATCGGCGTCGGCGTGGTTCGCGCGCTTCAGCACCCGCTTGGTTGGGCGCTCGGCGCGCTGCTGCCACTGCTGATGCTGATCGCTATCATCGCCACGGCGAACCACTTTGTCTTTGATGCGGTGGTGGGGTTGGTGGTCTGCCTGGCCGCCCTCGGTCTGGCCACGGCACTGCACCGCTGGCAGACCGCACGGGCTCCCGTGCGTCCCGCGCTACACGCTGCCAAGCGCGATGCCCGCGAGCCGGCGCCGGTCTAGGATCTCACCGGCACGTAGGTGAGCTTGTCCCCGTACTCCTCTGCCTCTGAAGCTCCCCAGATCAAGGCCAGCTCCTCGGTAATCTGACCCAGCGATAGCCGGTCGTCGAGGAGAAGAATGCCGGGTACGTGATGTCCGGCAGCGAGATGGTTCGCGAGATGGACCGGCATCGAACGGCGGTTGTTGGTAACCAGGCACCACCGATGGTCTTCGCACCACAACAGCAACTCGGGATCGGCAGTGCCCGGCGGCGGTTGTCCAGATCCACCGAGACGTGAAACTTCCGAGTCCGTGGAATGGCGCTTCAGGGCCCGTATCAATCGAGGATCGAGGTTCTCGTCAAGGACGCATCTCGAGCTGCCTGGAGCTTTATTAGGCGCGCGACCACCGGCGACGGATTTCGCGCCTGCTCAGCGCGCAAACTTTCACCGAATTCCTTCCAATCCTGCATGTAGCCATCGAGCTTTTCCTTGTTGCGAAGGTAATAAAGTATGGTCGCGTAGATCTGGTCCAATCCTAATGTCGGAAACCGCCTGGCAATTTGCTCGGGGGATCTGTGGCGATCAAGGTAGTCGTACAGGATCGACTCGATGCCAATTCGGTGACCCTTGATACGGACATCGTCCGGCGAGAGGAAGTCAAAGTAGTCCTCGAGCTTCATCGTTTCGTCTCCGCGGCGGCGCGCATGCGACTGACCACCAGGTCGCCGACGCGGGCCGCCTCCTCACGGTAAGGCGTATCCGAGAGGATGAAGTGCGTGACGCCAAGCCTCACGTAGTCCTCCAGCGACGCGACGACCTCGTCCGCCGAGCCGACGAGCCAGGTCGACGCCGCTCCCGTGCCGTAGCGCGTCGGAGCCGTCCAGAGGCAGCGATCGAGCACGTCGCCCTCTGCCACGAGATCGAGCAGGCGCTGCTGCCCCACGGAGCCTGCGCCTGTACGGTTCGCCTCCACACGCCGGTCCAGGTTGCCCTCCCATCCATGCAGCTTCGCCTCCGCCGCCCGCCACGCCTCGTCGCTGGTTTCCCGCACGACGGTGGTGACGCGCAGCCCGTATTCGAGCGGCCGTTCGCGTTCGTACGCTGCGCTCAGCCCCTTCAGCCGGTGGATGCGCTCGGCAACTCTCGCCAGCGGCTCACCCCACACTAGCTGGACGTCGGCCGCCTCGGCCGCCACCTGCTCCGCGGCGGCTGACGCACCGCCGAAGTAGAGCGGCGGATAAGCGTGGGTATCAGAACCATAGGGCCTCGGCAGGCAGGTCGAATGCTCGACCTGGAAATACTCTCCACGGAAGGTCACATCGTCCCGCGTCCACAGCAGCTTGACCAGCTTCATGAACTCCAGCGTGCGGGCGTAGCGACTCTCAGCCTGCTCCTCGAAGTCGCCATAGGCGCGGTGGTCGTCCTTGCCGGTGATCACGTTGACGAGCACGCGTCCCTGGCTTAGCTGGTCCAGCGTTGCGGCGGCGCAGGCGAATGGCGCCGGTCGCCAGTAGCCGGGGCGGATGGCGGCCAGCGGCTTGAAGCGCGTCGTGCGGGCCGCGAGCGCGGTGCTGAGCGTGAATGTGTCGGTCCGGCCCCAGCCGGCGCCAATCAACGCGCCCTCGAGGCCGTGGTCCTCGGCAGTGCGCGCTATTGCCGCGCTGAAATCGAGCGATCCCCAACCCTCCGCCGTGTCGTCGCCGCGGTGGCCGCTCTCAACCGTGTTCGGGACATACCACAGGAATTCGAGGGCCATTCGTTACATCCGTTCAGACGGGCGAGCATGCAAGCCGCGCCTCAGCGGGCTTGCCATATTGGTCTACCGATCACGTCTGCCGGGCGGCCAGCGGCCGCGGACCGAGCGGATGTGAGAGGCCACGCAGCGCGATCTGCAACGTCAGCACGCTCCGCATCAGCTCGGTGACCTCGTCGCGCGCCGCCGGGCTCGGCTGGCCCTCGAAGAAGTCGCTTGGCATGAGATAGACACTGTTCGGCGCCACGAGCGCACCAAACCAGGCCAGCGCAGCGCGGAGCTGTGAGTCCACCCCAAGATAGTGATGCGGCGTGGCGCCCATGGCAATGATCCCGCATGGCTTGCCGGCCAACCCCTCAACGGGTATGAGGTCGAGCAGATTCTTGAGCGCCCCCGTGAACGACGTGCGATAGACCGGTGTGGCGAGAACGATCGCGTCCGCAGACACAATACGGCCGATCACCGCCGGGGTGTCGTCTTTAAGCTGGTCCAGTGGCCGGCCGTCGGCAAAGCCGAGCCGGTAATCCGCAAGGTCGATAAGGTCGATTTCCCAGCGCGGAAACGATTGCTGTACCGATTCGAGGGCGGCACTCACGGCGCGATGGAGCCGGCCCGGCGGCGTGACGCTTCCGAGAACGCTAACAAGCCTCGCCATTAGGCCGGCTTGCTCGCGGCGGTCTGCCGCTCACGGCGTGCGACCTCGGCACGGACCGTCGGGATGAGCTCGCGGCCGTAGTCGATCGCGTCCTCGTAGGGCTCGAACCCGCGGATCAGCAGCGTCGTCACTCCCGCGTCGTAGTAATCCAGCAGCGACTCAGCGACCTGCTCCGGTGTACCGACGAGCGCGGTGGTGTTGCCCGCGGCACCGGTCGCCGCGGCGATAGGCGTCCACAGCCGCTTGTCGTACAGCTCGCCCTCTTGGGCGAACTTTAGCAGTCGCATCGATCCCACCGCCTGGGGTCGAGCCGGCCCTCCAGCTCCCAGGGCCCCGACGCCGCCGACCTCGCGGATGCGGTCGAGGATCCGGTGTGCCCGCTCCCAGGCCTGTTCTTCGGTAGCGGCAAGAATCGGGCGAACCGAGACACTAAACCGTGGCTCTCTGCCGAACGGCGCAGCCGTTGCGCGAACCTCGGCGATTCGCTCTCTGATCGCCGCCAATGGCTCACCCCAAAGGGCGTAAACGTCGCAGTGGCGCGCTCCCACGGTGACGGCCGGACCCGACGCGCCCCCAAAGTAGATCGGAACGTAGGGTTTCTGGAGGGGCTTTACATCGGACGTGGCGCCACGCAGGTGATAGAACTCGCCTTCGTGATCAAACGGCGCCGCGCTCGTCCAGACGCGGCGGATGATTTCGAGGTACTCGTCCGTTCGCCGGTAGCGCCCGTCGTGATCGAGCCAGTCGCCGTCGCGCTGCTGGTCCGCATCGCTGCCGCCGGTGATGATGTGAACGGCAATCCGGCCGTTCGTGAACTGATCTAGCGTGGCGAATTTCCTCGCCGCCAATGCCGGCGCCACAAAGCCCGGCCGGTGCGCGATAAGAAAGCCAATGCGGCCGGTTACCGAGGCGCAGTAGCCGGCGACGCTGAGGGCATCGGGTCCCGTGGAGCTGTAGCCGATGAGGACGCGATCGAAGTCGGCCTGCTCGTGAGCGCGAGTGAAATCTCGGACATATCCGGGGTCGACGTGTCCACTGAGGATCGAGACGGACGGGCCGCTCGTCTCCGAGCCCGCTCGCGTGCCGATCATGCCGATGAACTCGACGCCCATAGACCCTCCAGTAGCCTCATTCTAGCTCCGTACACAGAACAGGTCGGGCATCCTGCCCGACCTGTTCTGTGCGTTGGAGAGCGATGTTCCCCCTCCCGTGGGGAGGGGGCCAGGGTGAGGGCGCGCCCGAGCAGTAACCCACGCCCGAGGTCGCTTGCCCTAGACGCTGACCTTGTCGAGGATGCCGCCGAGCTCTGCCCGCAGCTCCGGCGTGTCCTGATGCCCGTGGTCCTTGACGGCGTGCGCAACGGCCGCATTTACCAGGTCGCTCTTCTGACTCTCGGGTGCCATCATCACCAGCTTGCAGTTCCGATCGCTTGGAAACTTGCCGCAATTCGCGGCCAGCCACTGACCCGATTCAACCTCGAGACCCTTTACGTCTGCCATGGTATCCCTCCTCCGTTCGGATGCTATCCGGCTTCACCTACCTTATCCGATCCGTCCGGCGCGGATAGTCAATCTACGCTACTCCGGCAGCAGCCGCAGTCGGGCGCAGTGGCGGGCTGCACCGCCCCAAAATGGCGCCGGTCCAGACTCACCACGAGATCGGTATTGAGGCGCTCGGCAAGCGCCACCACGGAGGCGTCGGTGCCGCCGAGCGGGAAGTTCGCGTACCGGTCGACCAGCTCCGCAATCCGCTCCCAGTCCTCTGAGAAGGGAGATTGCACGCTGACCTCGCGCAGCCCGGCCAGGAAGCGCGACTCGATCCGCGCACCGAGTCTGCGCCCCACCAGATACGTCACCTCTGCCACAACCAGCGCCGGCACGATCAGGCGCAGGTCTGCCCTCTGAAGCACCGCGGCCGAGCGCTCGTGGTCGTCGTCGTCCGCGTCGACAGACGCGTACAACGGCCCGGCATCAACGACCGCGATCGGCATCCCATTCCTCGGCCAGAATCTCATCGATCCGGCGGGCGGTGTCATCATGGCCGCTGCGACCGAGCCCGATGAACGGCAGGCGCTGCGCGGGCTCGCCGCCGGCCAGGTAGGTGGCGAGCGCCTCGCGAATCACCATCGCGGCGGGAACATCCCGCCGCCGCCGCTCGTTCTCCAAGAGCGAGTTCATATCATCAGGGACGACGAATGTTATGCGCTTCATACTCGCATACTAACACCAGCGCCGACCACTCCACAGTCGGAGCGCTCCCGGCGTGCACCGCACACATAAATTGCAAAACGAACCCATCTGCCTCTTGCACCTGACGCACCGTAAGGTTCTAGCGTTGTCGTGGAGGGACATGGATGATCGAGACACGGCACTGGAAAGTGGGAGAGCTGGCGCGCGCGGTCGGCGTCTCCGTGCGGACGCTTCACCACTACGAGTCGCTCGGACTGCTGAAGCCCGTGAACCGAACTGATTCAGGGCACCGGCTTTATGTCGCGAACGACGTGCGCCGGCTCTACCGAGTGATGGCGCTTCGCTCGCTCGGCCTCGGCCTGGCGGAGATCACCCGCTTTCTCGACAGTGATGAGGCCGCACTGGTAGAGCCGGCCCAACGTCATCTCAGTGACGTCGACCGAACGATTGAGGCCCAAATTCATCTGCGGTCGCGCCTCGACTTCATCCTTCGCGCGCTCGAGCGCGAGGAGGAGCCCTCCGTCCATCAATTCTTGGAAGCAATGGAGGCAATGACGATGTTCGAACGCTACTTCTCGAACGAGCAGCTGGCAGAGCTCAAGGACCGGCACGCACAACTGGGCGACGACGCGGTCAAGCGCGGTGAGCAGCAGTGGAAAGAGCTGCTCAGCGAGGCAGAAGCCGCCCGCAAGGCCGGCATCGACCCAGCCAGCCCGGAGCTTCAGCACCTGTGGCAGAGCATGCAGAAGCTGATCGAGCAGTTCACCGGCGGCAACCCTGCCATCCGCGACAGCCTGCAGCGGATGTACGAGACCGAGGATATTAGCCAGGCCTCACGTGGTGCAGTGAGTCAGGAGCTTTGGGCCTACATGCGCCGGGCAGGCGCTGCAAACGGTAGTTCCTGATCGCGACGGAGTCCGCGTCATCTGCAGTGGAAGCAACGGCCTGCCAATCATGTTCGTGCGGCGTCGCCAGGGCCCTATGCGGGCTCTAGCGCGCCCAGACATCCTCGACCGGCGTGATCCGAATCCGCTCCGGCGCAATGGCCAGGCTGCTCGCGGCGACCAGGCGGTCTTCCTCGGCGAGCTCCGGCTTGGGCGTGTCGTAAACGGGTGTGCGCGAGGAGCTGCTGAGCAGCTCCTCGCGCAGACCGTTCGCATCCTTCGTCACGAAAACCACACTGAGATTCTCTGTCGTCAAATGCCTGCGGAGGGCCGCGTTCACGTCGCTCAGCGTCAGCGCGGCAAGCTGCGATCGCATCGCCGACGTGAACTCGCCGGCTCCGTACCAGCGACTGTCGAGCGCGTAGCCCAGCTGCTGATCCTGCGTCTTCGTCATCACGTAGACGTTTTTCATCAGGTAGTTGCGGGTGGCGTCGAAGTCCGTATCGCTCAAGCCCTTGTCGAGCAGCGTACGAAGCTCGTACATCGCCAGCTTCAGCGCAAACACCGCGTTCTCGGGAGCGACAGGCCGGATCCACACCTCAAAGATCTGGGCGTGGCGGCCGGCGTTTGGATCGGGAAACATTCGGTACATCCCGCCCGGAAACGCCTCCACATAGGCGTAGTCGCCGTAGTTGAGTCCGCGGACCTCGCGCAGGCGCTGAAACAGCCTTCCCTGCGAGGCGCGGTGCTCGCCAAGCCACGAGCGTGCCAGCCACAGCGCAGCGAAGTCGGGATGAGCGCGTGTAACGGCGATCGGGAATCCAAATGAGATTGCCGTCGCGCGCGTATCCTTCTCGATGACCTCGACCTCGAGACCGTTCGTGAAACGGCCCTGAAGGGGGGACAACCGCTGCGCCTCACCCCTGGGCAGCAGCGCCAGCTCGTCTCGGAGACGCTCCAGGAACGTCTCGGGCACGTCACCGGACATGCCGGCCAGCAGATTCGGCGCCGTGTAGTGAGACGCGATGAAGTCGCGGACGTCTTCCAGCCGGATCGCCTCTATACCAGCAACCGTTCCGAGCGTGGTGTGCCCGTACGGCGTGCCTGCAAAGATATTCGTTTGCAGGCGCTCTTTGCCGAGCTCCTCCTCGTTGTTCGTGCGAAGATCCTGAACCAGCTCGTTCAACTGGTTGGCCCGCAGGCGCGTAAAGTCCGCCTCTCGCAGTCCGGGTGCCAGCAGCTGCTTGACGACGATCCCCGCGAATGCGTCGAGGTTGTCACGGTGGATGACGCCGGTGAACGTCGTCATTTCGCGATCGACGTGCGCCGAGAAACTGCCCGCCATCGGGAACAGCGCACGCTTGATCTCGTCAATGCGCATCTGCTCGCTGCCGGCGCCAGCGATCATCTCGCCCGCGAGGGCCGCGATGCCTTCCTTCCCCACAGGATCGTGGGCCGACCCGGCGGTGAACAAGAGCTTGAACCGGAGGAGCGTGGACGGCGAACGCAACACCGCGAGCTCTGGTCGGGTGTCCGCCGTCCGCTCCGCCTTGTTATCCATCAGCATCGAGTCGATCGGCCGAAGATCCTGCACGGGCCCGGGCAGAGGTTCCTCAGACAGCGTGGTTTGTACCAGCGCCGCGTCCGTCAGATAGGTGCGAGCCACCCGCAAGAGATCGTCCGGCTCCAGTCGGGCGTAGATCCGGTAGAGGGCATTGAGCGTGTCGTAGGCGCGCCGGAAGCGAACGAATCCTGCGAGTGTGGCGGCGACAGACTCAGAGTTGTCCAGCGTGCGGACGAAGGCGTATCGCGCATGCGACTTTGCCTCCTCGATACGAGCTTGGTCGACTGCCGAGCGCCTGGTCGCGGCCACCGTCGCCAGGATTGCATCGCGAACGTACGCGACGTCACTCGCGCGCCGCACGCGGGCGAAGATGGTTGCAAGTGAGGGATCGACGGTCTCTGGATTCGAGGCGAACAGCTGGTCGACCACCTGCCCTTCCTCCACCAACCGGCGGTAGAGCTCAGAGGTGGGCCCGAAGTACAGATCCAACAACAGATCGAGCGCGGCGAAATCGCCGTCCGTTTCGGAGAACGCGGCACTATGGAAGGCAATCGTCAGCAGTGGCAGCGTCGGCACCGGCCAGGGCACGTGCGCCAGCACCGGGCCGTACGCGGACGGCTCCTGCGGAATCTCGACCGTGGCCCCGCCGGACCGCCAGCCGCTCCAGTAGCGCTCGACGAGCGGCAGCACGGCGTCTGGATCGACGTCGCCGGCGATCAGGAGCGTTGTGTACTCCGGTCGGTACCAGCGTTCGAAGAAACTGCGCGAGTAGTCGTACTGATCCGGCATCCGCTCGATGTCAGCCAGGAATCCCATAGTGGTGTGCTTATACGGATGGATTATGAAGGCGTGGTCGTGCTGGACCTCGATCAGCTTCGTGAGCGGGTTGGCGCTGCTCTTGTTGTATTCGCCAAGGACCGCGCGCGCCTCGGTCTTGAAGTCCGCCTCGGCGTAGGCGAGATTCATGAACCGATCGGCCTCGATCTCGAGCACGGTCTGCAGGTCCTCACGCGCGAAGGTCATGTGGTAGTTCGTGAAGTCGTCGGTGGTGTAGGCGTTCTGCCGCGCCCCAGTGCGCGTGACGATCTCCTGGTAGGCCGAGGGCGAGAAACGATCAGTACCACGGAACATCATGTGCTCAAAGAAGTGGGCAAAGCCGGAGCGGCCGGGCTCCACCTCGTTCCGGGACCCTGTCTGCACGGGGATCTGCAAGGACACGAGATTCGGGTAACCGGTCGGGACGACAATAACGCGCAGGCCGTTTGCCAGCGTCGTCTCAGTTGCCGCAAACGGGAGCACGTCGGCCAGAAGCGTGGGCTGTGTTGGTGAGACCATGGCTTAAAACCTCTCATGAAGGGCTTGAAAGCGACACTTGGGGCGCGGGGGCTTGCCCCTGCCTCTTCACAGGAACGAACGGGTAGCTATACTAGAACGCATGTACGTGCAGCGGCTCTAATTTCATAACAAAACCCCTGTCGAAGCGGGAACCGGATACAGATAGTACCTTTGTCTGTTGAATTATCCACGGTCAGCCCGTAGTATGACGGGAATCCTGCGGAGGGTATTCACGATGAACAATCAGACCAACGTAGGCGCCGCGAGCCGGCGCCAGACGATCGAGCACGCGATCCAGCTTGCGATTCAGAGTCGCTGGGAGGAAGCAGAGCAGGTCAATCGCCAGCTCCTTGCGACCTTCCCCGAGGACGTCGACGCCAACAACCGGCTCGGCAAGGCGCTCACGGAGCTCGGACGCTACGCCGAGGCTCGCGCCGCCTATACGCGCGCCATCGAGCTCGACTCGGGCAATGGCATCGCCCGCAAGAATCTCACCAGGCTCGCCATGCTCGGCGACGGAGGTGCCGCGCCCGCATCCGGCGAGAAGGTCGACCCGCGCCTGTTTGTCGAGGAGACCGGCAAGAGCGGTGTGACGATCCTTATGCGCCCCTCGGGCGCGGCACTGGCCCGAATGACCGCCGGCGACCGCGTCTATCTCCGGCGCCAGGATAACAGCCTGATCGTCGAGAACAGCCGCGGCGACCAGCTCGGCACCGTCGACTCGCGGGTGGCCCTGCGTCTCATCAAGCTGATGGACGGCGGCAACGAGTACGCTGCCGCCATCGCCGGGCTCAGCGATCATCAGTGCCGCATCATGATCAAGGAAACATTCCAGCATCCGTCGCAGACCGGCAGGCTATCCTTCCCGCCGATTCCATCCGACGGCTTCCGCGCCTACACGAAGGAGAGCCTCATTCACTATGACCTTGAGGATGAGGACGTCCACGAGGAGGAGCACGACGGAGCCGAGGGCTGGGACAGCGACAGCGACACGGCCGACGGCGACGTCCCACTGCAACGCCTTCGCCACAACGAGCTCGCATCGAAAGACGACGAGGACGAGGAAGAGTAGCAGACCTCCATCACCCGCATCTCCTGTACGCTCGTGAGGGGGACTGGACGGTGGCACGGAGCTCACCCGGAACAGAGGACGATCGCGACTTCTTCGAGCGCCTGACGGACGGCGTCAGGCGTGTCGTCGATGGTGCCGAGATCTCGCGGCTGATCGAACAGGTCAATCAAATAGTCGGCGACTCCCTGCCGGACATTTCATTCGGCGGTGAGAGCCGTTCGCAAGGCCCGCCTCCCGCGGAGCGTCCCCGGGCCACGTTTGAGGATATCGGCGGACTCGTCGAGGCGAAGCGCGAGTTGGAGGCGATCTGCCTCGCCCTGCGCGAGCCCGAGACCTACAGGCGCTGGGGGGCTCGCCCGCCCCGCGGACTGCTGCTCTTCGGGCCGCCGGGCACGGGCAAGACCCTGCTCGCCCGCTGCCTCGCCGGACAGGCCGACGCGGCCTTCTTCCATCTGAAAGTCGTCGACGTCGCCTCGATGTGGTACGGCCAAGCCGAGCGGCGCCTGCAGGCGGTGTTCGATCAGGCGCGCCGCGAGCCAAGGGCGATCATCTACATCGATGAGATCGACGCCCTTGTACCGCCGCGCGAGACCGCGCACGAGGCGACGCACCGCGTCGTAAGCACACTGCTCGAGAATCTCGACGGCCTTGAAGATCGCGGTGACCTGCTGGTGGTCGCTTCAACGAACCGGCCGGAGAGTGTCGATCCCGCCTTCCTGCGACCCGGCCGGATCGACCGCCTGATCGAGGTTCCACTGCCGGACCCCGCTGCCCGCCGCGAGATCTTCAAGGTCCACATGCGCAAAGCGGAGACGCGAGCCGGTCGAGGCTTGTTCGCCGACCTCAACTGGAGGGCGCTGCTCAGGGCCACAGCTGGAATGAGCGGCGCAGAGATCGAAGAGATCGTTCGCCGTACTCTCGAGGCCCGTGTGCGCTCATCCACACCCGGGGATGAGTGCCCAATCTCCGATGGCGAGCTCTTGGACGAGATCAGGCGCTTCTCCTGGATTCGACAGCCGCCGCCTTCGGCCTCAGGCGTCCTGCACTCGCGCCCCCGCCGCGGCTGGCGTCTGTGGGTCTGATGCGTCAGCGCTCACCGTCAGCCGGCCGGCCAGGGCACCGCGGGAAGGCCGCTGCTGTCGTCGTACGCCGCGGAGCTGATAGGGATCCAGCCCGCCTGCGTCTGCTCGACGAATACCCAATTGGTGAACTCGGAGAAGCTGAGCCCAACCATGTACGCGCGGATCACCCCGCTGGCCGCGACGTACTTGGAGCATTCCTGCCCGATACTGGCGGGTGTCGCGGAGCCGCAATCGCCGGCGTACGCTTCCCCGCCCGCCTGAACCGCCTCCTGCACGGCGGCGTCAGCGCTCGGAACGGGCATCGCCGACCAGAACGCCGGCGGGAATGCCTGCGCGTGTACGGCCACAGTCGAAAAGACGATCAGCGATATTCCGAGGGTTACAGCGAGCAATTGTGGTGCCACAGATCCCTGATAGCACGGCGTCGCAGTAGATGAATAGCTCGTATTACGTATACCTGGGAGTATCCTGCGGGCGCGCTACCAGCCCTTGACGCCCTCCGCTGGTGGATGATCGCGAAGGTTGCTCAAACGCTCGACGAGCTGCGCTGGCGTCTCAAACGCCTCCTGATAGAGGATGCCCAGGAAGGGGCTGATAGCTCCCGGAAAGCCGCACATGTACACGGGAATGCGCCGGTCGCGGGCGTGCATCATCTCACTCAACACGCCCGGCGAAAGCTTTTCCGTTGGGTAGTAGACGACGACCAGGTCTGACTGGTCGATCAGCTGGAAATCGCGGCCGATGATCTGGCTCTCGATGTACGGACGCGCGGCCGCGAACTGATCCTCGGGCACCGGCACGTCAATGTCATACGTTCCGAGCGCTTCGCCGATATCCTCCACCGAAAGGGGGTTGAAGACGACGAAGCCCGCGTCCCTGAGCTGGTCGCCGACCGCTATTGCCGATTCGATCAGCGACGGATCCTCCTTGAGGATCGCCGTGATTGGGTAAGCGAGATAGATTGTCTTGGCCCGCGGCTCCCGGCAGAGACCGTGGAGCGCCGCGGGCGGCTCCTCACGCGCCAGCAGATAGAACGGCTTTCCCTCATATTCGGCGAGCATCTGCGTCAGTGAGGTCTCGAAGTCGCGCCAGATCGCGATCTCCGCCAGGGACAGGTGCCCGCGCCACTCCGCGTGGTGTTGCTGACGGGCGTAGACCGGAACACAGCCGTCGATCACGGTGACATACATGTCCACCATCGGCTCCAGCAGCCGCTTTAGCGGAGCCATATCCATTCCCGCCTGCAGGCGGCCGCGGCGCATGAAGCAAGCATGGGTCGATACAAAGGAATAGCCGGCGGCAGGACGGCGTGCGAGCTGATGAATCAGCGTGTCGAGTGCTGCCAGACGATGGGCGCGCAAAACCTCAGGGTTGCCATCGAGGAGGGTGGTGGCATCGTCTGCCGTTCGCGCGTTGCCCTGGACTCTCGCCAGAAGCTCGCCAAACTCAAATACCTCACAGTCGGCGTGATGCTTGGAGAAGTGATGACCCACCTCCCGGAGGTAGTCGCCTCTGCCCGAACCGCTGATTCCCGTACACCATACGATCATGCGATGATGCCCATCCTCCTCCCTTAGTAAGAGCGGCTAAGTAGGAGAGCTAGCCCTTCCTTCCTCCTCCCTTTAGACAGACGGGCTAGCTCTTCTTTCCCTCTCCCTCTGGGAGAGGGTTAGGGTGAGGGCGTGCCGAGGCCCGCCGAAGCAATCGCAGCGCCTTGCGCACCCATCGGTGCCGCGTCAGGCGCAGGGCCCGCCCAACAAGCGTCGGACGAAGCGCCCGGACGAGGCCGCCGGCGATCTCTGGGGAGCCAATTACCACTGGTGCGCTCCACTCCCGCAGCGGCCTTGTCGCCCCCGTCCGCCCATCCGCCACCCGAAAATGGGTGAGCTCGTGCCAGCGCCCGCCCTCGCGGGTGAGCGCCGACCCTGCGGCCTCTCGCACGATCATCACCCCGGCAGCGACGTCCCAGATCTTTGGGCCCCAAAAAATTGCAGACTGCAGCACTCCCGCCGCCACCAGCGCACACTCGTACGCGGTGCTGCCCAGTGTCCTGGGCTCGCCCGCGCGCAGACCTCTGGGGTGTGACAGCGTCAGGAAGGCGCCAAAGTTGCCGGGGTAGGCCGCGAGCCGGTGTGGCAGTTGCTTCGCGCCACGGGCGGCCCTGCCCTCCACGCTGACGGGGACGCCGTTGAGCCGCGCACCGCCACCAGCATGGGCGCTGAAGACGCCAGGAGCGCCGCTCGGCGATGCCGAGCACCAGATGGCGCCGGCGGCCGGGTGACCCCAGCGAAGCACCCCGACCGACACCGTGAACAGCGGCAGACCGTTGACGAAGTTCGTCGTTCCGTCAAGCGGATCAAGCACCCAAATGTACTCAGCGCCGGCCGGGCCGGCGTCCTTGCCTTCTTCCCCCAGGATCGCGTGATCGGGGAATCGCCGCAGTATCGCCGCGCGCAGCTGCTCCTCCGCGCCACGGTCAGCCTCGGACACGGGGTCGCGGTTACCCTCATCCTTGTATTCGACATCGATCGGCGTGCGGAAGAGGTCAAGCAGTAGTGTCCCCGCCTCGCCGGCGATCAACGCCGCGTGCTGCTCGATCTCGGCCAGACTCGTCATGGATTGCCGGCCTGCTTGGGGGACGCCGGTGGCCTGCGCCGCCGGCTGGGTGGCCGGGTCCCCGCGAACGCTCTTGCCGGCTGCGGCGCCAGGCCGTCGAGCAGCTCAACGACAATCGTTCCTCCGCTGAGATCCACCCGCCGAACCACATCCTCAATCAGCGGCAGCAGATACTGTCCGGCCTCACCCTCGACGGCGAGAACATCGTTTGCGCCCGTTGGGACCAGGCTCACGACGCGGCCTATCTCCGCGCCGCTCGAGGTGGTAACGACCAATCCGATCAGGTCGTGCTGATAGTACTCGTCCTCACCGAGCGGGTGCAGCTCCGCCTCCGGCAACTCCACGAGACTCCCCCGCAGCGCCCGCGCCACGCCCGGGTCGTCGATTCCGCTCAACTGGACGATCGGTGTGCCTCGCCGCCAGTGGCAGTGCTCCACGATCCGGACCTCGCCGTCGATCCAGAGGCGCGCCCCGACGGCGAAACGATCGGGAAAATCCGTCAATGACTCCAGCCGCACAGCCCCGTGCACGCCCCAGGCACCGAGCACGCGGCCAACGGCCACGAAGCCCTCTCGTGGCTCAGTCGATGTCGAGGCTGGCTCGCGCGTCGTCACGGGTGGCGGCAACCTTGAGGAGGGTCCGCATCGCGTTGGCGATCCGGCCCTGCTTGCCGATCACCTTACCCTTGTCGGTCTCAGCGACCTCGAGGTGCAGAATGACTCGGTCGCCCCGCCATTCTTCGTCGACCCGCACGGACTCCGGATCGTCGACGAGTGAGCGGGCCATGTACTCGACCAGATCCTTCATGGCTCGTTACGCCTCTTTCTTCTTCCTCGCCTTGGCGGGCCGCGCCTCTGCAACGTCCGGCTTGGGTAGAATTCCCTGGCGCCGCATCAGTTTTACCACCGTCTCAGACGGCTGGGCACCGTTCGTCATCCACTTTCGCGCCTTCTCGTCGTCGATGCGGATCGTCGGCGGATCGGTTAGCGGGTCGTAGAGCCCGATCGTCTCCACGAAGTCGCCGTCCCGCGGCGCGCGGGAATCGGCGACGACGACGCGATAGGATGGTTGCTTCTTTTTACCCGTGCGCCGCAGGCGAATTCGTAGCATTCTTCCCGTATCTCCTTCAACTCGTCCTTCAATAGGTCCCGCCGTCTGTCCGGCCGCAGAAACAACGGCGGTTTACCGAAACAGACTGCTCAGACCGCGACCCTTGCTACTGGCCATGACCTTCATGATCTTCCGCGCCTCTTCGAACTGATTCAAAAGCTGGTTCACATCCCGTGGCTCGGTGCCGCTTCCACGCGAGATGCGACGCCGGCGGCTGCCATTGATGATCTTGGGGCTGCGACGCTCCGCGGGAGTCATCGAGTAGATGATTGCCTCAATCTGTTTGAAGAACCCGTCGTCGAGCTCATCCACCGCAAGTTGTTTCTTGATCTGTCCCAGACCTGGAAGCATGCCCACCAACTGCCCCAGCGGTCCCATCTTCTTGACCCGCTGCATTTGCGTGAGAAAGTCGTCGAGATCGAACTGCGCCGTGCGCATCTTGCGCTCTAGCTCCTTCACATTCTCATCGCCCATGGCCGCCTGCGCACGTTCGACGAGCGTCACGATGTCGCCCATGCCGAGGATGCGCGAGGCCAGCCGGTCAGGATAGAAGGGCTCGAGCGCGTCTGGCTTCTCGCCGGTACCGATAAACTTTACCGGCACGCCGGTGACGGCCCTAATGGAAAGCGCTGCGCCGCCCCGCGCGTCTCCATCCATCTTCGTCAGCACCAGTCCGGTTGTGCCAACGGCCTTGTGGAACTCCGCGGCGGCGGTCACGGCGTCCTGGCCGGCCATGGCATCAGCAACGAACAGCACCTCCGCCGGCTGAAGCTGCTCCCGAAGGCGGGCGACCTCATCCATCATCTGCTCGTCGATGTGCAGACGTCCCGCAGTGTCGACGATCATCACGGTTGCGCCTATCCGCCGCGCCTCGAGCAGGCCGTCCTGGCAGATTGTCTCGGGCGAGATGTCGGTACCCTCGGCGAACACCGGAATCGAGAGCTGGCGGCCGAGCGCCTGCAATTGGTCCACAGCCGCCGGCCGGTAGATGTCGGCGGCGATCAGCAGAGGCTTGTCACCGCGCGACCGCAGATGCAGGGCGATCTTCGCCGCGAGCGTTGTCTTGCCGGAGCCCTGCAGGCCCACGAGCATGACGATCGTTGGGCTCTGAGGCGAGCGATTGAGAGGCGCCTGCTCCCTGCCAAGAAGCGCGATCAACTCCTCATTGACAATTCCGACGATCTGCTGGGTTGGGGTGAGACTCTTGAATATTTCAGCGCCGGAGGCACGCTCACGAACCTGGCCGATGAACTCTCGGACAACCTTGTAGTTTACATCAGCTTCCAACAGGGCCAGGCGGACCTCGCGCATCGCCTCGTCGAGGTCCTTCTCCGTCACGGTCCCATGGCTGTTCAGTTTGCCAAAGACTGACTGGAGCTTGTCGCTGAGTGATTCGAACATGGCTTTCATTGTGGCATGCCGCATGCGACGAGGCGAACGAAGCCTTCTCCACCGGCTCAAGCCGCGTCACGGCACGTGGGATGTTGGAAACAGGTGTTGGTCCGAATCGCGCGACGGACGCCGTACCAACACCGGGAACGATTCAGCGCATGGAGCCGCGATGCCAGAGACTTTCAAGGGACCGGTCCGAGCGACGGTCAGAGCGTGCCTGCTTCCTTGACGCCCTCCGGCACCCATGTCAGTCTGTGGGAGCGAGGATTTACCCCTATGGCCCCCATCACCCGCGGCTTCAGCTCTGGCCAGGCACCTCAAGACGCTCCCGCCGCGAAGCGGACGCCTGCTGGCCGCGACGCAACGCTGGTCGAAGCGGCCGTCGCGCTGTTACACGCGGATGCTGCGGTGCTGATCGAGGCGGGACCGCACCCGACGATCTACTCCAGCGGTAGCGTGAGCGAGTCGCTGCTCGGTGAGCTGCTGTCGCGCCTCGCGCGAGGCGAGCAGTTTCCGCAGATCGTCGCCGAGAGCCGGCTGGCCGTCGAGCCGCTGCCGGACGGCCGCTCCCTGGCGATCATAGCCGCTGCCGATGCCCGTCGCGGCAGCTCACCGGCACAACATGAGCTCGATCTGTTCGTCGAGCTCGCGGCGGGAGCGCATACCCTACGGCAGACCGAAAATCGGCGCCTCCATGCCGTTAGCGATATCCAGCAGTCGATTTCGGCCCAGAGCCCAATTCTCGATGTCTTTCGTTCGATCTACGAGCGCGCCGCCGAAGAGATCGACACGCCGACCTTTATCGCCGCGCTATACGACAGGTCCAGCCAGACCGCCCGCTATGCCTTTGCGATGCAGGATGGGGTGGAGCGCGCTGTGGCTGACTTTCCGCCGCGGCCGCTTGCAGGCCCGCTCGCCGAGGCGATCCGGACCGGCCGGCCACAGCTGATCGATGACGCAACCGCCCTGCCGGAGGCAGGCCGCGCCGCAATCTTGGGTGACGGACTGCGAGCGGTGCGAGCTCTCCTGGTCGTACCTATGGTGCACCACAGCGAGGTGCTGGGCGTCATCGAGGCCCAGAGCTACCACCCGTCCGCCTTCACCGACGACGACGTCTACCTTCTGTCGACCCTCGCCAATCAGGCAGCCGTCGCGCTCGACAGCGCACGATTGCTCAAGGACTCTCGGGAGCAGGTTGAGCGACTGACACTGCTCAACCAGGTCATGATGGCGATGAGCCAGATCGAAGATCCGGCCGGTGCATCGCTTCGCGCCCTCGAGCTCATACTCGCGGCGCTGCCCGGAATTGACATGGCAAGTGCCTGGCTCGTGGACCGCGCCCAGCAGGGACTCACGCGCCTGGCATCGTCAGGCTATCCTGCCGACGGCTACCTGTCTGACCGCCTGTCGCTCGATGCCCCGGCCCTCGTGAGCGCTGTGGCGCGTGCGGGACGATCCCAGGTCTTGCACATCCCGCTCGAATCCAGTCTTCCCGCGGATAGCGAACGGTTCGTCGAGGTTAATCGCATCCAGACCGTGATTCATATTCCGATGTCGACGGGCCAGCGGGTAGTGGGGGTGCTGACGTTCGCGTCCCGCACCCGCCGTGACGTCGATCCCGAGGAGATAGAGTTCCTCGAGACGCTCGGAGGGCAACTCGGCGGATCGTTGGAGGCGCTGAGCCTGCATGTTGATCAGGACGCCGAGCGACGCCGCCTGCAGACGATTCTCGAGAACCTCCCTGAGGCGATCGTCATCGCCGATGCCGCCGGCCAGATCAGCGTCTGCAATCACACTGCTGAAGAGCTTTGGGGACACAGCGCGGGCGCGGCGTCGCTGGAGGAGCTTCCGCAGGTCTACGGGCTCTGCCACCCTGACGGCCGGCCGCTCGGCTGGCGCGAGACGCCGCTGGCGCGAGCGCTGCTGGACGGCGTACCCAGCACTGGACGCGAGCTCCTCATTCGCCGCGACGATGGCAGCGAGCTTCCGATCCTGAGCAACTGCGTTCCTGTTCCCGACGGACAGGGTAAGCCGGCGGGAGCTGTGGAGGTCTTCCAGAACATCAGCAGACTGAAGGAGATAGACCGGCTTAAGGATGACTTCATCAACACGGTCTCCCACGAGCTGCGAACGCCAACGACCACAATTCGTGGCGGCGCGCTGACGCTCCTGCGTCGCGGGGATACTCTCGACGAGGGGACGAAGCGTCAGCTTCTTCGCGACATGTCTGAGGAGGCGGAGCGGCTGCACATCCTCGTCGAGGACCTCCTGAGCCTGTCGCGCTCCCAGGCGGGTATGCAGCTCACAACGGAGCCGATCATTCCGCACCGATTCGTCAACCACATGATCCTGGAGCGTGGACCGCGCGTCGGCGACCACCCGTTGACGGTGGACGTGCCAGCCGATCTGCCCATGGTCGAGGCCGACCCATTTTGCCTCGAGCAGATCTTCCGCAACCTGCTCGAGAATGCCGTCAAGTTCTCCGCTGGCGGGCAGCGGATCGAGATCGAAGCGGCTCCGATCGAGGGCGAGGTTGTGTTCTCGGTCCTCGACCGCGGGACCGGCATCCCGTCGAGGGATGTCGATCGCGTCTTTGAGCCCTTCTACCGTTCCGACGAGGTGATCAACGCGGGCGCGCAGGGGGCGGGATTGGGTCTGGCTGTCTGTGAGCGCTTCGCCCGCATGCAGGGCGGTCGAATTTGGGCGGAGGCCCGGCCGGGCGGTGGAACCGCCTTCCGATTCACTGTGCCCAGCGTGGGCGAGCCCGCTGCGGACGAGCCGTGATGCCGCGGGCGCTGCGCAGGCTCAAGGAATGTCAGAAGCTCACGTAGTCGCCATCAGCCCTCTCACCACCTGAGCATCAGGCGCGCCAGACATTCGCCGGCCGAGAGCTACGAGAGCGGGCAGCGTCCGCAGCCTCCACGCGTACAGTAGTGCGCGTAGAGGTGCAAGGCGCCCTGGCTGTGGTCGGCACCGCGAATGAGTGATGCCCCGTCCGTACGCAATGCCCTCGACAAGTGCGCGGTGCGTCCGTAGGCCTGTGGTGCGGGCAGGGCGCGAAAGGCGCGCAACACGGCCTCGACGAGGAGCGGACGGGCGTCTCGGTCGGCCTCGGCCAGAAGAACCGGCAGGACAGCGTTGAGCGCCAGCTCAATCGCCTTGCCCCGCCCTATCAGCGCCGGCGGCGACTTGATCGGGTTTGCCCAGGGCAGAAGCCGCTCGCTCCAGATGCCCTCGGTGTCAACAGCCAGCAGTTGCTGCAGCGCCTGCGCCGGGGCACGCTCCGTGAGCAGCGCCGCACGCGCTCGGCCGAGAAGCGGCTGGCAGCCGCGGCAGAGCAGCCGCGCGAGGCCCGCGAGCCGCCGCGCTGGGTGATTCGCCGGGCGGCTCGGCCGGCTGCTGACGAAGGGAGCCGGCCTGGGCGACCCGTGTGCGCGCCAGCGCTGCCATGCGTCTGTGAGGTACGAGCCATCGTCCCGAACCGCGGCGATGTCGGGTGCCGGCAGAAGACCGGCTCCGGCCAGGAACAGTGCTTCGAGCGACAGCGTCGACTGCTCGGGACCGAGCGCTGCAAGAGCATCGACTGTGGAAACAGGAATGCGGCGCCCCAACTCGATCCAGGACGCGCGCTGCGGTCCGTGACCGAGAATCCTCAGCATCGCGTCGTACAACGCGGCGGGCGGTTCACGATGGGCGATGGCGGCGGCCTTTGCTCGCAGTCTGCGCTCACCGAGGCGGACGAGGGTCGCCTCAACGCCGGCGTCACCCATGCGTTCGACGGCGGTCTGACACGGCTCTCGCCACAACGCCGGCTGTTCCAGCATGGCCTCTATCTCGGCTGCCCGGGAGCTCAACCAGGTCTCGAGCGCCACAACCGGCGCCTGCCGCCCTCCAGGGAGAGGCGTTGTGGCGCCCGTGTCCGCGCGATACACGAGATGGAGAATGACACGGCTGTAGGCATGGTCGCGGTCGTGCCCATGCCGGCGGAAATCGCTGGCGATGAGGTGCAGCTCGATATCGCCATGGAGGAGCCGCGCATCGGGCAGCGCAAGAACAGCGTCACGGAAATCAGGGCCGGGGCCGTTGTTCGGGCGGCCACGGTAGACAACCTGGATTGGGGTTCCATCGACGGTTATGAGCGCAGCCGCAGGAATCTGCCCTGCCTCCCACAGACGCGAGATCTCCCGCTCATGAAGCGGGACCAGCGATCGTCCGGGGCGCCCCGCCCCCGAATAGCCGTCCGGACTCTCGGCGATCCTCGCGACTCTGAGGCGGGCCGCCGGGTTAATCATTCGCCCCGTCCGCTCGCATCGGCGTGTCCGGACCGACCTGGTACTCGAATCCTGAGTCTTCTGCGATAACCGACAGCAGCCGAGCCGACGCGCCGCGCGGGCGGTATGCTCCGGTCTCCCATTCGCTGACGGTCTGCTGCCGCATTCCGAGCTCGTGCGCCAGCTCTTTCTGGGTCATTCGAAGATGGCGTCGCAGCGCCTGCAGGCGCTCGGCGTTCCAGGCCTCGCTCCCGCGGCGGCGCTTCCGGACTGGATACTCCATGCAGCCAGTCTACACGTTTCCGTGTAGCCTCGCGTTCTTGAATAACCGGCGCCGCCTAGTCCTTGGGGCTCAATCCGCGGCCGATCCCCAGATAACAGATGCCTGCCGCGCGCACGACCGCCGGGTCCAGCACGTTGCGTCCATCCAGGACAACCCGGCAGGTCGAGTATTGGTGCAGGTCTAGCTCGCGGTACTCCGGGTGATACGTCTGGATGACGAGACCGTCCGCCTCGGGGCAAATCAGCGCTGACGGCTCAAGACCCATGGCGCGGATCTCCGCATCGGAGAACAACGGGTCGTGAACGAGCGCCCGCGCACCGCTCCGGCACAGGAGCGACGCCAGCGCCGCCGCCGGCGACAGCATCGCCTCCTTGACCCCCGGTCTGTAGGCCAGGCCCAGGATGAGGATCGTCCGGCCGTCGAGACCCCCGAGCTGCTCCGCCAATAGCTCAATTGCGTGCGCAGGCATGCTCTCGTTGGCGGCCCGACCGGCAGCCACGATCGGATGTGAGCCGCCCGCGAGCAGAAAGTACGGGTACACCGGCATGCAGTGCCCGCCGACGCCGATCCCCGGTTGGTGCAGGTGCGACTGCGGCTCGGAATTGGCCGCCGGGATGATCTCGCTGATATCGACCCCACAGCGCTCTGCGCTCAGCGCCAGCTCGTTCGCAAGCCCAATGTTGACGTCCCGATAAACGGACTCGGCCAGCTTGACGCCTCCCACGACCTTGGGATAGGTCTCGAGGTCGCGGAAGATGCTGCCCGACTGCACCCGCTCGGGACTGAAGGCCAGCCACACCTCCGAGCCGATCCGCAGGCCGCTTTGCTCCAGGCAGGCGCCGAAGCGGCGGCGGGTGTCTCCGACCGGAACGGTCGTCTCCAGCAGTACGAGCGTGCCCGGTTGCAGCCCACGGGCGATGTCCGCGAACGCGGCGTCGATCATGTGGTAGTCAAGCCGCTGCCGTCCGTCTATCAGCATCGGCACGGCGACGACTACGACCTCCGAGCCCGCGACGGCGACGGCCGTATCGACGGTTGCGTCGAGCTTGCCGGCCCTGACAGCCAGCGCCAGCAACTTGTCAAGTCCCGGCTCGTTGACGATTGTTGCGCGGCCGGCGTTTACCGATGCCACGATCTCAGGGTTGGCGTCCGCACCGACGACATGGTGACCGTGCGAGGCGTACAGGGCGGCCAGCGGCTGGCCGATCTTGCCCAGACCAACGACAGCGATACGCATGCGGCTAGTGTACCGGCCCCGCCGCCCCTCCGATTCTGCGTTGGTTCCGGCGGCGGGCCGGCCGGGGATGGTACGGCGTCCGTCGCCGTCTCGGAGCTCCTACTATTCCCCCCGAGGCAATTTCTTCAGGTCCTTCGGCCCCGCACTCTGCGATTAGCATCGCATCCGCGCTGGTTGCGCGCGGCCCAACGTCGGCGGCGCGCAGGGGTAGCAGGGGGCTGCGCCCCCTGGGTGAATCGCAAGTTCGGGCGGGCGGGCGGGCAAGACGAGCGCGAGCAGGCAACCCGTTTCATCCGACCGCTGTCCTCGTGGGACGAGATCCCGAGCGGGGCGCCCGCTAAAGGCCCGGCGGAAAGCCAAAGCTGGGAGGCGGCACCTGCCTGCCGATCTCGAGCGTGATCAGCTCGTGAGCCGTGAGCTGGATCTGATTGGGCGCTTGGTCGTACGGCTTTCCGTCGACGAATACATGCAGCGGTATATCCGCGCTGATGGGAAAGCTGGCGACCTGCGTCGCGGTCAACGGCTCGCCCCAGACATCGAAGAACTGCCCCAGCGTGTAGAGCTGGCTCGTGGGCGATTCCACGTGAATGACCCCGCTGACGTCGTGTGTATGCAGCCAGTAGAAACAGGTACCGCCTGTCACGAAGCCTTGGTCCATTGTCCGCGGCGGCGTAATGCCGATTCCGGCCGGGACCAGCACGTTGACGCCATCGAGAACAATCGTCAAATGGGCATGAATGTGGTATTGAACCATTTCCGGCGTGCATTGAATTCCATCGACGGCTTGGCCATTGCCGCCGGTGTCGCTGAGGGGTGGCAGCGTCGCGATCGAGGTCGCGAACGTCTCAGCGGGTCCGGCTGGAGTGCCGCTCGTGCTCGCGGCCGGTCCGGATCCGGAACCGCAGGCCGCCGCCAGAGCGATAAACACCAGCGCAAACAGCGGCCAACGCTTCGGTCTAGACGCTCGTTTCGTCGCTGAACTCTGACCCGTTGAACCCTCAATCACGCTCTCATTGTACGAGTACGCAGGGTACGAGCTTGCAGGAAACGAGCCGGTGTGCGGGGCGAGGGCGGCCAGCCCCGAAACAACTTCATCCCAAATTTTGGGCGGGTGGGCGGGCAAGGCGAACCGAAAGCGCTCAGCGCCAAGTGGTACGATAGCTCTCTCAGGGGCGCTGAATTGGCGCCGTGCGCCGCGAAGGAGAGACAGAGATGGCGAAGATCCGGCATATCGCGATTCGAGCGGAGGACGTCGAGGCGACGGCGAAGCTGTTCACCGAGGTCTTCGGCCTCGAGCTCGTGCAGCGGCGGGCCCGTGGCCCGATCGACCTCTCAGATGGCGATGTCAACATCACCCTGCTGCCGCTCCGGCTTGGCGGACGCGAGGATGAGGAGCGGCCCGGCTACTCGCACATCGGCTTCACCGTCGAGGACCAGGACGAGACCAAGCGCCGGCTCATGACCAGGGGGGCGAGGGAGCTCAACCCGGTGAATCTGGGCGAGGCGTACTACGAGTCCAAGTACCAGTCCGCCGAGGGGCTCGTGATCGACGTCGGCCACTGGCGCGGCACCAGCCCGATCGGGGACGAGGCGGTCGCCACCGCGAAGGGCTGACCCCGGGATTCGCCACCGGTAGGGGCACGGCATGCCGCGCCCCTACGCGCGCCGTCGCCGGTCTCTCACGCCTCGTAGACGACCTGCCCTCCGCTCACCGTCATGGCAACCGGGAGATCGCGGAGCTCCCCCGCGGGCACACGCGTAATGTCATCGCTGAGCAGGACGAGGTCCGCGAGCTTTCCCGGCTCCAGGCTTCCCTTTATCCGATCCTCAAACGCTGCGTAGGCGGCGTTGATTGTGTAAATCCGGATCGCGTCTCGCAGACTGATGCATTCACCCTCGCCACAAGACTGCCCACCTGCGGTCGCCCGCGTCATCGCCTGCCCGATTCCGAACAGCGGCCGGTGGTCGGTGACCGGAGCATCGGAGCTGCCGGCCACACGCACTCCGGCGTGCAAGAGGCTGCGCACCGGAAACATGACGCCGGCGCGCTCGCGGCCGTAGTTCCGCAGGTAGCCATCGCCAAATTCCCAGAAGAAGGCCGGCTGCATAGTGGGTGTCACGCCCAGCGCGCGCACCCGCTCCTGCAGGTCGGGCGGGCAGATACCGCAGTGCTCCAGCCGCGGCCGTGGATCGTTCCGAGGCTGCTCACACAGGGCGCGCTCGATCGCCTTCAGCCCCTGATCGATGGCACGGTCGCCGAGCGCGTGCATCGTGATTTGGAACCCGGCGCGGTGGGCGCGACCGATCATCCCGTCCAGCTCCTCTTGAGACCAGTAGAGTATGCCGGAGTCGAGCGGATCGTTCCGGTACGGCGCCCGAGTGGCGGCAGTTGGGCCGCTGGACGAGCCGTCCGTCACGACCTTGAAGGCGCCAATCCGCAGCCGGTCGTCGCCGAAGCCGGTGTGTATGCCGGCGTCGAGATAGGTCATACCTGATTGGCTGCCGAATCCGACCAGCGCGAACGCGTACAGGCGCACCGCCAGTGCGCCGGCGGCAATCAGGTCCGGAGCGATGCCCATCGCGCGCCCGGCCAGCCCGCCGGCGTCGTGGATCGACGTCGTGCCGGCCTGTAGATAGAGGCGGTCGGCGGCGCTGAGCGCCGTGCGCAGCTCCGGCTCCGTCGGAGCCGCCGCGCGCAGCAGCGCATCCTGGGCTTGCTCGTAGGCGACGCCAAGATTGCGGCCGTCGCGGCGGTCGAAGCGCCCCGCCGGCGGGTCCCGCGTATCGTCCTGGATACCCGCAAGGTCGAGAGCGAGAGAGTTGACTGCGCAGATGTGACCGCAGGTTCGAGTGAAGATGACCGGATTGTTCGGGCTGACAGCGTCGAAGTCGAAACGGTTGGGGTGGCGCCGCTCGGCGAGCTTCGTCTGGTCGTAGCCGGCGCCACGAATCCAGGCTCCGGCGGGAAGCGCTCGAGCACGCTGCCGAACTGCCTCGGTCAGCGCATCGATCGAGCCCATGCCTGGACCCTTGCAATCGATCGCCGCCTGCGCACTCCCGAGCCAGACGAAGTGGCAATGCGCGTCGATGAAGCCCGGCAGCAGGCTTCGGCCGGCCAGATCGACGCGGCGCGCGCCGGGCGCGGCGAGGGCTCGCACCTCGGCGTTGCTGCCCGCGAGTACGATGCGGTCGCCGGCTACGGCAAGCGCCTCCGCCTCGTGGTTCCCGTCATCGACGATGTGCACGCGCCCGCCCGTGAAGATCAGGTCTGCGCTGTCGCTTGCCGTGGGGTTTGCGGCACTGGCCATCATCGGGTACTCCTGCTGAGCCGGATGATAACGCAGGCCCGGACGGGCCGGTATCATAGAGAGCACGTTCGGCCTGCAAGTTCCCCGCGAAATATCGCCATGCGTGCCGGTCGATCCCCGCACGAGTGAGGAGCGGAGCGATGACAACCAAGACCCGAGAAGCGACCCCCGCCGCGCGCTACACCCTGACGATGCGCGTCGAGCTGCCCAACAGACCCGGTCAGCTCGGCCTGGTGACCTCGGCGATCGGCGATGCCGGAGGCGACATCGGGGCCGTCGACCTCGTCGAGGCCGGTCCGGAGAAGATGGTGCGCGACATCAGTGTCAGCGCCGCCGACAGCAACCACGGGCGCGAGATCGTCGCTGCCGTCGAGCAGGTCCCGGCCATGCGCGTCATCAGCGCCTCGGATCAGGTCTTCCTTCTGCATCTTGGTGGCAAGGTCGAGGTGCACAGCAAGATTCCCCTGCGAACGCGGGCCGACCTCTCGATGGCGTACACCCCGGGCGTCGCGCGGGTCTGCATGGCCATCCACGCCGACCCTGCGGCTGCACGGGCGCTGACGATCAAGCGCAACAGCGTTGCCGTCGTCAGCGACGGCACTGCCGTCCTCGGTCTCGGCGATATCGGCCCGCTGGGAGCGCTTCCCGTGATGGAAGGCAAGGCGATCCTGTTCAAGGAGTTCGGTGGAGTCGATGCCTGGCCGGTCTGTCTGGATACCAAGGACACCGAGGAGATCATCCGCATCGTTCAGGCGATCGCCCCTGTCTACGGAGGCATTAATCTCGAGGATATCTCGGCCCCGCGCTGCTTCGAGATCGAGCGGCGCCTCGATGAGCTCGTCGACATCCCGATCTTCCACGACGACCAGCACGGCACGGCGATCGTGGTCCTCGCCGCCTTGATCAACGCGCTCAGGGTTGTCGAAAAGCAGCCGGAGAACATCCGCGTCGCGATTGCCGGCGCCGGCGCCGCGGGCGTCGCCTGCACGAAGATCCTGCTGTCGTTCGGCGTTCGCGACATCGTCCTGACTGACCGCCAGGGGATCATCGTCGCCGGCCGCGAGCAGGGAATGACGGATATCAAGCGCTGGCTCGCGGAGAACACCAACCCTCGCATGATCAGCGGCTCGCTGCTCGACGCCATGGACGGCGCCGACGTCTTTCTGGGGGTCTCCGGCGCGAACATCATCGACCTCGCCGATCTCGGGCGGATGGCGCCGGATCCAATCGTGTTCGCGCTCGCCAACCCCGACCCCGAGGTCGACCCCGTCGCGGCGCAACTCGCGGTGCGCGTGATGGCGACCGGCCGCTCCGACTTCCCAAACCAGATCAATAACGTTCTCGCCTTCCCCGGCGTGTTCCGCGGCGCCCTAGACGCCGGCGCAACGCGCATCAATGAAGAGATGAAGGCCGCAGCGGCGAATGCGATCGCCGGTCTGGTTTCGCGCCGCGAGTTGAGCGCCGAGTACATCATTCCCAGCGTCTTCAACCCACAGGTCGCGCCCGCGGTCGCTCGTGCGGTCGAGCAGGCAGCCTATCGGAGCGGCGCCGCTGTCCGCCACCGCCGCCGCACCGCTCAGTATCTGTGAGTCTCGCAGGACGCGTCGCGTTCATCGCCGGCGCGTCGAGCCGGTTCGCGCGCCCGACCGCCCTCGCTGTCGCCCAGGCTGGGGCTGACGTCGTCCTGAGCGTTGATTCGGGCGGCGAGGCTGCGGTCTTTGCCATGAACTCGATCGCCAACGAGCTTTGGGCGTTGGATCGCAGGCATCTCGCATTGTTCATCGACACCAGCCGCGAAGATGCCGCGGCAGAGGCGGTGGCGAGGGGCGTTGCCGAGCTTGGCCGGATCGATCTGCTCGTCACGCTTCCCGATTCCCCGGTGCGAGCCATCGTCTCCCTCGTCGAGGCCGGCGAGTCCGCGATCCTCGATCAGCTCCGGCAGCGACTTGGCGGCGTCCTGCTGCTCTGCCGGGCGGCAGGCGCGGAGATGCTCGAACGCGATGGCGGCGTGATCTTGAACGTAGTGAGCCGAGACACGCGCGATGCTCCCGCCGAGGCCTTAGGCGCTGCGGCTGAGGCCGGGATCGAGGCGGCGACCCGCACGCTCGCGCACGAGTGGAGCGGCCGTATCGCCGTCAGCGTCGCGACCACTCGCGGCGAGACCGAGGCGGAGCAGGTCGCAACATTGGCCGCAGGGCTCGCCGCCTCGCACGTAACCGGCCAGGTGTTCCACCTGTAAGCCGAACTATATACTGGGATCGCGAGCCGGCGCGAGGCAACCGGCTCTCGGAGGTATTCAGTGACCTATACGATCATCGACACGTGCATCGGCTGTACCGCCTGCACGAAGCGCTGCCCCACAGGTGCAATCACCGGCGTACGCCAGCAGATCCATGTGATCGACCCCGACCTGTGTATCGACTGCGGCGCCTGCGGCATCGTCTGCCCGCCCGAGGCGATCCTCGACGACCAGGGCGATATCTGTAAGACCTACCCGCGCAAGGAATGGCCGAAGGCGGTCGTTATCGAGGACAACTGCATCGGCTCCGGTTGCGAGCTGTGCATCAACATCTGTCCGTTCGAGGCCCTGAGCCTGGAGCGAACCGACGCTGCCACCGATTTCTTTGGCGCCGCGGTCGTAGACCCCAGAAAGTGCACCGCCTGCCGCCTCTGCGAGGACGCCTGCGGCTGGAACGCGATCTACATCGATGCGCCCCGCGAGCTGCTCAAGAAAACCCTCGAACCGTTGGTAGTGGCGTCGTAGCTCAGTCCGACTAGTCGAAAACGAACGCGAGATAGCCGGATTGCTGAGGGTCCGGCTATCTCTCTATTTGCGTTACGTTTTTGGCGCATGCACGTTGTTACCAGTGTTGAGGCAGGAGCAACGACCATGAGCACAAGCGTGACAGCAACACGGACCGACGATCAAGAGTTGCAACGCGACCAGGAATTGGCCGAACGCGCGCGCAGCGACTCGGGCGCTTTCGCTGCGCTCTATGACCTTTACGTGCATCGAGTCTACCGCTACGCGTTTCGGCGGCTTGGGACCCATGCCGAGGCCGAGGATCTGACCGCGCAGACCTTTCAACGCGTCCTCGAGGCGCTGCCCCGCTTCGAGTCACGCGGCCTGCCGTTCGGCGCCTGGCTGTTCCGAATCACACACAACCTCGTTGTCGACCGTCACCGCGCCCGCAGGCCGGCGGTGTCACTGGACCAGATCGGCGAGAGCGGTGAGGACCGGTGCGGCGACGATGGCGATCTGGACGCCTCGCTCGAGCAGCGCGAGCACCTGGACGCGGCGTGGGCGGCGGTCGGACAATTACCCGCGCTTCAGCGCCGCGCGGTCGTGCTCCGCTTCGGCCGCGACCTCTCGCATGCGGAGATCGGTCCGCTCATCGGGCGCAGCGAGGCGGCGACGAAGCAACTCATCTACCGCGCGATCAAGACCCTGCGCCAGCGCCTGCAAACGAACGGAGGAACACAATGAGCAAGGCACCACACGAGCTGTTCGCGGCCGCCACTGACAGACTGATACACGGCGGGCAACCGGACACCGAGGCAAACTCAGACCTTGGCGCCGAGATCGCAGTCGCCGAGCGGCTGCGCAACGCGGCTGGGGCGGGTATCCCGGACCCGGAGTTTGTGGCCGGTCTGCGTGTGGAGCTGCGATTGCAGGCAGCGGCACGCTCGCAGCACGCCGCGAGCACACTGCGCTACGCGACGATGGACACAGCGCTTGGTCTGCTGGCGCTCGCCTATCGAGACGGCAAGGTCGTCACCTGCTCGATGCTCAGCGAGATTGCAACGATCAACGCGTTCACGCGCGCCGTGTCGCGTCAGTTCGGCCTCCGGCCTGAACGGGACGCGGCGCCGCCCCGGGGGCTCGAGAAGGCGGTACGTGACCAGCTTGCGGGGCGGCACCGGTTCGTGGCCGTCGATCTGTCGTCGCTGACGCCCTTCCACCAGCGCGTGCTCGAGAAGACGGCCGAGATCCCCCGCGGCGAGGTGCGGCCGTACAGCTGGGTCGCGCGGGAGTTGGGCGCGCCGGGTGCAGTCCGCGCCGTCGGAACGGCGCTTGGGCACAATCCGGTGCCCTTCCTGATCCCGTGCCACCGCGTGGTTCGGTCTGATGGCACCCTGGGCGAGTATTCGGGCGGCGGGCCCGCAGTTAAGGAGCGCGTACTGGATTTCGAGGGTGCGCCTGTAGAGGAGCTCCGGCAGGCCGCGCGATCCGGGCAGCGGTATCGGGGCAGCCGCACGACCCATATTGTCTGCTACCCCTCGTGCCACGCCGCGCGGCGCATCCAACCCGAGAACATCGTCCCCTTCGCGACACTCGGTCAGGCCCACTCCTACGGCTACCGTCCCTGCTCCCTCTGCCGCCCGGCGTAGGCTGGCTGAGGACTGAGGACTGAGGACTGAGCGGCGAGAATCTCGGTCCTTGTCCTCTACAGCGAGGTGCACTCACGATCACCGCCATCCACAGCGCCAGAGTTTTCGTCAGCGACCAAGAGCGTGCACTTATTACTACGTCAATAGGCTCTGCTTCCACAAGCAAACGGACATGCCTCTGGGCCCCGACACTCCTTGGATCGAGGTCGTGCCGCCCGGCGCCAATGGCGGTGCTGATCTACAAGCCGACGACCGAGATGCTCGGCGCCGACGTATGAGCTCGCCACATCGCTGATCGGCAAGTTCAGCAGCATCGTCTTCACCACCGATGACATCCAGGCGACATACATGGATCTGAGCGCCAAGGGCGTGAACTTTCCGACGCCGCCGAAGCAGCAGCTCTGGGGATGGCGGGTCGTCGCCGACCCCAATGGCAACAGATTTGGGATGCGCCAGGATTAGTCCCAGGACTCCATCCGGGCGTTGTCCTGCCCGCAAGAGGGCGCCGGCGTAATGTTGTCAGGTGAGCCGAACACGGGCGCGGGAAGGGTCAGCTCCCCGAGCTCGGGCTGCTCCAGCGTGATGAACAGGCCGTTGTCGCGAAAGTGCGCCTCGGCGGGAAGATCCCATGGCGTCAGCGCCGGCACCGCAGGCACACCAAGCTGTCGCAGACGCTCGATCGCCGCCTCAACGTTCTCAAGCGGGAGATCCGAATCTAGAAATCGGCGCGGCCGTCTTTTCTGCTCCCCTCTTCCGTTCGCCCCTCTCCCAAGTATGGGAGAGGGGCCGGGGGTGAGGGCTTCAGAGGCCGCCGTGAGCAACCAGCCGCCGGCCGCCTTGTGCAGCCCGTTCAGCGGCTGCGGACCCTTGAAGTCGCGCCCGCCCCTGAGGTAGGACCGTCCGGCTCGCAGCGCCTCGTAGGCCGGGTAGTTGAGCAGCATCGCTCCCGCGAGCAGCGATGTATCGACGCAGTACCCGCCGCCACGCTCCAGCTGCGCGACTCGGGCGGCCAAGACGCCGATGGCGGCCAGCATGGCCGACAGATAGTCCGTGGCCGCCATCTGCGGCTTGACCGGTTCATCGTCGCCACCCTGCCGCTTCATGATCCCCGTGAACGCCTGCACGACGGGGTCGAAGCCCTGAAGATGGGCGAGCGGTCCACGTTCTCCATAGGCCGATACGGCGCAGTGAATCAGCACCGGGTTGACGGCAAACAGGTCGTCGCGTCCTGCCCCAAGCCGGGCCAGGGCGTCGGGGCGGTAGTTCGTCACCAGCACGTCGGCCTCCGCCACAAGGCTCAGAAGCCGTGTGCGATCGGCGGGCAGACGGAGGTTCAGCGCCAGCGACTTCTTGCTGTGGTTCCAGGCGACGAAGCCGTAGCCGTTCTGCCGGAAGGGATCGCCGTCCGGCGGCTCGACCTTCACAACGTCCGCCCCCAGATCGCGCAGCAGGCGGCCCGCATACGACCCAGCGATATAGCCTGCGAGCTCAACGACGCGAAGACCGGCCAGCGGCCCTGGACCGTTGGCGCCAAAAGGACGCGGTCTCGCGTCGACCGTGCTCCCCTTTTCCCGCTGGGAGAGGGTCGGGGTGAGGGCGCGGCGCGTCACGTGCACGAGATTCTTCAATCTGCCCACCGGCTCGCCGGGCTCTGCCAGCCCGGCCTCACGCATGTGCGGATGCGCAAGGGCCTCCTCCAGCGTCAGCAACGGCCCGGCCGGAACCTTGCGCTGCTCGAACCGCTCCAGCCAGTGTTGCCTCGGCCTGCTCCGCACGATTGGCTCGATCCGCTCCCACAGCTCCGCCGCGATGTCGCTGGTGCGCAGCGCTGGGGCGCCGCCATGCAGCCGCGGGTCCTCGAGCGCGCTGTCGAGCCCAAACGCCTCCAGAACCTTGATCATGAATGGCGTCGTCGAGGCCCCGATGAACAGCCAATCGTCCGCGGCGCGGTAGGTGGAGTAGACTGGCGTTTGGCCGCGGGGGCTGTGCAGAAAGCGCCTCGGCTCGGGCTCGGGACCAAAGACATAAAAGCCCGACTGGATCGCCAGCAGCCCCTGCAGCGCGCTAACCGGCGTCGAGCCGTGCCGGTCGCCGAGCAGGTCGGCGAGTATGGCCGCCGCGGCCAGGAGCGCCTGACCAACAGTCGAGTAGGGCGAGACGAGATACGCTGGGCCCGGCTCGTACGTGTATTGGCCCATCTGCGCGCCTCCCACCGCCTCGACCGCGGAGTGGTGGTCGGGGGCGGCAGCGAAGCGACCGTGCTCGCCGAAGCCGCTCAGGCGGACACGCACGTCCGCGGATTCGGCGCATGCATCACCAACGTCCGCCGCAGCCGCGGCCGGAACCGTTATGACACGCGCGCCGAGGTCTGACAAGACAAACGCTGCCATCTGCGCGGCAGCCGAGGTCGACGAGCAGCGGATGCTGTGACCGGCGAGCGGCTGATCGTCCATCGAGCCCGCGCCGCTCCCGCTCAGCCGGTGAGCTGGGAGCGCATCACCGAGATCTGCTTGTCGGGCTGCAGGCGCGGCATCTGCTCGCGCTCGAACTCGGGGTCGATCTCGAGCGCGAGCATCACCGGGCCGCGCCGCTCCAAGACGCCGGCAAGGCGCTCGCGCAGCACACCAATGTCGTCGAAGCTCTCGGCGTGCGCGTAGCCCGCCGCGCGCGCGAGAGCGGCGAAGTCGACCTTGTCGCTGGCCGGGATCGGCTGATGGCCGGAGGTCTCATAGACCCGGTTCGCAAGCACGACATGGTAGTAGTTCTCAGCTCCGGTGCCGGCGACGCTCGTAAGAATGCCGAGCTGCATCAGCAGGCTGCCGTCGCCGTCGAGCACGATCACCTTCCGCTCTGGTTTGGCGAGAGCGAGCCCAAGGCCGAGCGACGCCGCCCCGCCCATACAGCCCATACAGTCAATGTGATGGCTTGCACCGCCACCCGCGGCATGCCAGGGCGCGACTGCCCGCATGGTCGCAACGCTGAGTGCGCTGGCCTTCTGCTCGGCCAGCAACTCCAGAACCTCAGCTCGTTTCACATCGACGCTCCGCTATTCCGTCGGATTAGCCGTAGGGGCGGGTTTGAAACCCGGACACAACCGGGACAGGCGATTCGCGCACAACCTCTGTCTTTAGCTCGTCGGTGCCCCGACGAAGACTACCACCGGGCCGTTAACAACACGGCTCTGGTCGAAAGCGGTCCGTATGCAGCCGGCGTCGTCTGGTCCGTCAATGGCGTAATGCGGGATCTCCATCGAGTCGAGCAACGGTTCGACGAGGCGCACCGAGCGGCTCCGGTTCTCGGCCGTGGACTTGTTCACATCGCGACCGAACAAGCCTGCCAGGATGAATGTTGGAACGTTCATATCCAGTGCGATTCCACGCAGGGCGTTCATGCTGGCGAACAGGCCCAGCTGCTGAATCACGAGCATCGGCACGGCGCCGCCCATGTGAAGTCCGGCGTTGACGCCGATCGCGTCGTCCTCAGTCGTGACCGTCACGACGCGGATATCCGCGTCCGCGTACAGGCGGTCCAGCAGCGTCCGCTGGTGCGTATCGGGGACGGTTACCACGTGCGTAACGCCAAGCTCGCGGATGGCATCGTGTAGGAGCTCGGCGGGCACAGACTCGGCCGCGGTTGCATTCATCGATTGCCCTCCTCAGACGGATCCGCTCTGTCTCACCCAGCCCGGGAAGCCTGGCTCAGGAAACTCTAACACATCACGGCGCGGAGCCAGGGTGAGGCCACGCGGCTTCCCCACTCGGCTACTATGGTGGCACGGATGCTCGGGAGGCGAATACAAAGGCCACGGTAGTTCCCACAGGAGGCGGTCATGAGTGGGAGTACGTATTGGCTGAACGCCCGCAAAGGACCCTCAAGCGCCACACCTTCAGCGAGTGCACCGCGACCGAGACCCCCGAGCGTACCGCTCCTGAGCCGCCGCCGGCTCCTCAAAGCCGCCGGCGCTGTAGCGGCGGGGACAGGCGCCCTGCTCGCGGCCTGCGGCGGCAGGGGCAACGCACCGCCGGCAGCGACGAGCGGGAGCGGCGGTGCCGCCTCCTCGACCGCCCCCAAACGCGGCGGGACCCTCGGCGTCGTCCAGGTCAGCTCAACCAACAACCTGAACCCTGTTACCAATTTCCAGGAAGGCTACGTCCTGGCCGGCGTGAACGTCTACGACCGGCTCGTGTCCGCACGCCCAAACCTGCATTTCTCCAATCAGTACAGGCTCGAGGCGGCCGCAAGCGTCGAGCAGCCGGATGGAACAACGGTCATCTTCAAGCTCAAACCCGGCATGAAGTACCAGAACCTGCCACCGGTCAGCGGCCGCGCGGTGACCGCTGCGGATATCGTCAAGTCGCAGCAGTTCGTACGCGACAACCCCAGGGCGGAGAACAACTCGTTTCAGCGCGGCTCGATGGACAGCGTCAGTGCGCCGGACGAAGCAACCGTCGTCTTCAAACTGAAGGCCCCGAACGCCTACTTGTTCAGCGGCACCCAGCTCGCCAACTCCGGTGCGCAGTGCATCATCCCGCCTGAGCTTCTCGACAATCTCGACACAGCCAGCCCTGTCGGCAGCGGCCCGTACCAGATGGACAGCTACGAGCTCAACGTCCACTACCGCTACCGGCGCTACGACGGCTATCGCGAGTCTGCCAAGGGGCTGCCCTACATCGACGTCCGCGAGTATTCCGTGCTGCAGGACCCCGCTGCACAAGAAGCTGCCTTCCGCAGCGCTCAGGCACAGCTATGGAATCCGCCGCTGCCCAGCCTCGTCGACTCAGTTGTGCGTGACATGGGCAGCAAGGTCGTTGCCGAAAGCTGGCTGCCGCTGACGATGCAAACCCTTGTCTTCAACATCACTCGCCCACCCTGGAACGACGTGCGGGTGCGCGAGGCCATGTACCGCATTGTCAACCGCCAACAGTGGCTTGACCTCATCTGGCAGGGCAAGGGCAAGGTCCCCGCCGGTGCACTGTCTGCCGGCCTTGCGGCCTACCAGCTCGATCCAAAGCAGACCGAGAAATATTTCAAGCAGGATATGAAAGCGGCCAAGCAGCTCTTGGACGCCGCGGGCTTCCCGTACAGCAAAGAGTTCGATATGCCCCTGTTCAACCGTCCGCAGGATCTTCAGGGCGGCGACATCTTCAAGCAGCAGGTCGCGCCACTGGGCATCAAGGTGCAGGTCCGGGCGTTGCCGGCGGCGGACTGGCTCGGCACCGTCGCGGGGCAGGCGCAGTATGACATCTGGTTTGCGGCCCACCCATCGTACGACTCGCCTCAGGTCCCGCTGCGCCTGCAGACGAGCGAGACGCAAAACCTGCATAAGATCGCTGGTCTTCGCGACCCGGCGGTCGACCAGTTGATCTATAAATCCGAGACGATCGTCGATCCCCAGGCGCAGATCCAGGCGGTGAAGGACATCCAGATCGCGCTGCTGGACAAGTACACCCCCATGATCTACATCGACACGTACAACGCCTACGCGCTGCACTACAGCTTCGTTCGTGACTACGAGATCAACGCGGGCTCGACCCCAGAGCCGATGTACCGTTCCGAGATGTGGCTGGATAGGTGAGCTCGTGCACGTGCCTGAAACAGAGGTTCGTGATGCCGCGGACAGCTTAGGCGGCGTGCTCGCATGGGGATAATGCGATGTCCGGGTTCCTCGGCCAGAGAGGCGGGGTGCGGGGCGCAGCCCCGAGCAGAAATCATGAATTTGGGCGGGCGGGCGGGCATGACGGGCCCGAGCGGGCGACCCGTTCGTCGGGTGATGTGGTGCCGCGGTGCGGCGTGAACGGATGGGCAAGCGAGCCGGGCGGGAGGACAGGAGCATAGCAATGACTGGGACGGGATATTGGCCGGCGACAGCGCGGCGCGCGTTCAGCAGGAGGCGTCTGATCGCGGGCGGTGCAGGCCTGGCCGGCTCGGCAGCGCTCCTCGCCGCCTGCGGCCGCAGCGGCGGGCCGGCGGGCGGCGCCAATCCCGCGGGCACGGCAGCCAAATCCGGCGCGCCAAAGCCCGGCGGGCAGCTTCACCGCTACTACAACAATTCGACCACCAGCCTGAGCCCGATTACCGACTCAGGAGAGCGGCTGGACCTCGCCGCATACCACGCCTACGACCGGCTGGTCTCTAACCTGCCGGACAAGGACTATGTCCTCCAGGCCGCTCAAACCGTTGAGCTGCCCGATCCGGCCACGGTCATCTTCAAGCTCAAGCCAGGGATGACCTTCCATAACCGCCCACCCGTGAGCGGCCGGGCCGTCACTCCTGAGGACATCGCCAAATCCCAGTACTACGTTCGAGACAATCCAAAAGCCGGCAACAACTCGTTTCAGGTGAACTCGCTCCAAACTGTCGAGACTCCCGATGCGCAGACGGTCGTCTTCAGGCTCAAGGGACCAAATGCCTACCTGTTCAGCGGCACGCAGCTCGCCGACCCGGGCGCGCAGTGCGTCTTTCCGAAAGAGAACCTGGACAATCTGGAGACGGCTTGGACGATCGGCAGCGGGCCCTACGAGCTCGTCGATTACCAGCTCAACGTGCGCTACCTCTACCGCCGCTTCGCGGGCTACCACGAGGCATCCAAGGGGCTGCCCTACATCGACGAGCGCGAAGTCAAGGTCATCACGGACGCCGCCGCCCAGGAGTCCGCCTTCCGCAGCGGCCAGGTTGACCTGCTCGGCGACGCCGGTGGGCTGCAACCGAACGCCCTCGCCGACACGCTGAAGCGAGATATGGGCGACAGGATCGCCATTGACCAGTACCTGGCGTTGTCGATGCTGTCCTGGAATGCGAACGTGACCAAGCCGCCCTGGAACGACGTTCGGATACGGGAGGCCATGTACCGCCTCATCAACCGCGATCAGTACCTGAGCCTGCTTGAGCAGGGAAAGGGCAAGGTGCCGCCTGGGCCGCTGCCGGCCGGCCTCACCGACTACCAGCTCGATCCAAAGCAGACGGACAAGTACTTCCACCAGGATGCGAAGGCGGCAAAGCAGCTGCTCGACGCGGCCGGGTTCCCGTACGACAAAGAGATTGAGATTATCACCATCAACAACCCGCGCAACAACCAGGGCGGCGAGATCTACCAGCAACAGCTCGCGCCGCTCGGCGTCAAGGCGCGCGTCGTGCCCCTGGGTACGGCGGAGTTCCTCGGTCAGCGTATCGCGACCGGAAACTGGGAGACCTTCGTCGCCTACTGGCCGGGCTATGACTCGCCGCAGGTCCCGCTTCGCCTCGAGCACACGGTGACCAACCACGTCCACAAGTACGCGGGGCTCAAAGACCCGACGATCGACAAGATGATCGAAAAGGCGGAGGTCACGACGGACAAGGCGGAACGAATCAAGCTCGTCAAGGACATTCAGATCGCGCTGCTCGAGAGGTACACGCCGATGATCTACCTCGAGAACTACAACGTCTACACGGCTCGTTACAACTACGTCCGCGACTACCAGCTCAATCCGGCCACCGTAGCCATGTATCGACTTGAGGCGTGGCTGGACAAATAGGCCAGCCCCCCGAGAGAAATTGCGGCGGAGGCCCAGTAGTGCAGCGCTATCTGCTGAGACGCATCGCCTCAATGGTCGTCAACCTGTTCCTCGTCTCAATCTTCATCTTCGCCGCGCTGCGACTGGTGCCGCAGAACATCGCCGCGGAGGTGCTGGGCCCGAACGCGTCCGTCGAACAGTACCGCCAGTTCAATCATGTAACCGGGCTCGACCAGCCGGCCCTCAAGCAGTTCCTTCGCTGGGGCGGCGGCGTCATCCGCGGGGATTTCGGCAAGTCCTTCCGGACGAACATCGCGGTGTCGAGCGAGTTTCGGCAGCGTCTCCCTGTCACCCTGGAGGTGGTGGTGCTGAGCTTCGGCTTCGCAGCCGTCATGGGCATCAGCTTCGGTGCACTGTCCGCAATGCGCCAGAACTCGCCCATGGACTACGGCGTACGTCTGTTCTCCATCTTCGGCCTGTCGATCCCCAACTTCCTGCTGCTCACCTGCCTGCTGATTTTTCCCGCGCGATGGTGGGGCTACGCGCCGTCGTTCGGCGCGCTCAGCTTCTTCGCTCGCCCCGCCGACAACCTGCAACTCTTTGGGCCGGCCACCTTCCTGTTGTCCGTTGGCAGCTCCGCCATTCTCATGCGTCTGACGAGGTCGGCCTTTCTGGAGGTGGTGCGGCAGGACTATGTCCGGACCGCGCGGGCCAAGGGCCTGCGTGAGCGCGCCGTGATTCTCCGGCATGAGCTGCGTAACGCACTGCTGCCAGTGCTCACGCTCATGGGAATCCAGCTCGGAGGGCTCCTGGGCGGCTCGATCATTCTCGAGCAGGTCATGGGCCTGCCCGGACTGGGGCAGTGGATCTTGGGCGCGATCGCCATCAACGACTATCCGGTCATCATGGCGGTCGCGCTCTACTCCGCTCTCGCCGTGATGATCATCAATCTGGCGGTCGACCTGTCCTACGCCGTGCTCGACCCGCGCGTAAGGCTCGCCTGATGCGGGCCGCCGGCGCCACCTGGGTCCAGGAGGCGCCCTGGCGCCCGCGGTCCCGCGCGATGCGCCTGCGCGGCATCATCCGCCGCCAGCCGCTGGGGACGGCCAGCGGCTTCATCATCCTTGGGTTCGTGCTCGTGGCGCTGGCATCGCCGTGGATGGCGCCGCACAATCCACACGCCTTCGTTGGTCCAAGCCTCCAAGCGCCGACCCGCCTCTACCCGTTCGGGACGAACAACCTCGGTCAGGACATTCTGTCGCGCGTGATCTACGGCAGCCAGGTCTCGCTGGCCGTCGGCGTCTCGGCGGTGCTGCTCGGCACGATCGCCGGCACAACGCTGGGGCTGCTGTCGGGCTACTTCGGCGGCTGGATCGATATGATCATTCAACGGGCGCTCGAAATCGTCGCCGCGTTTCCAGGGCTCGTGCTGATCCTGGTTGTGATTGCCGCGCTCGGCCGCCCGCACGTGTCAGCATCGACGAACATCGTCACCCTCGCCTGGCAACTGCGCGTGATCGTTATCGCGATTGCGATCGGTTTTGTCTTTGCCGTCACCCGGGTCGTCCGATCCGTGACGATCGGCCAGCGCGGCTCGACGTACGTCGACGCGGCCAAGAGCTGTGGCGCGGGCTGGCAGCGCGTAATCGTCATTCACATTCTCCCCAACGTCGTCCCCTACATCATCGTTGGGGCTACCGCCGCCCTGGGATTCGCGATCCTGCTGGAAGCGGCGGTTTCGTTCCTCGGCTACGGCGTTCCGCCAGGCACTCCGTCATGGGGCGCCGACCTTTCAGGACCAAGCCGCCAGTTCTTCCTGCAGGCTCCATGGCTTGCCCTTTCGCCGGGCGCCGCGATCAGTCTCACCCTCCTCGGTTTCAACCTCCTCGGCGATTCCCTCCGCGACGTCCTCGATCCCCGCCTCCGCGGCGGCTGATCCAGCTAGCCCTTGGGGCGCCTGAAGTCGAGTAGGTACTCGAACGTCGTGCCCATGGTGATGTAGTTATTGGGCCACCCGAAGATGCCGACGCGGTTTACGATGTTCGTCCGATCCCAGATCACGGTGTTGCGGAACTCGTATCCCACCCTTCGCAGCGCATCGATGAGAACGGTGTGAATGGTGATTCGTTCGTCCTCCCACCACATGTCGGGAATATCGATCACGCAATGGGCGCCAGGCCGGAGGAGCGGAAGCAGGCCCGCGAAGATCTCACCCATGGCCTCGCCATACTCATCAACGGCCAGCAACCCGAGATCGCGCACGTCATTTGAGTACTGCTCGACCTTGAGGTACTGGCCGTTCTGCCGCTCCTTGCCGCGGCGGCTCTTGTTCTTCCGTGGCGGTTGAGCAGGTTGGCATACGGCGGGGACGTGACGATCAGCGCCACGGTCTCCGGCGCAAGATAGCGCGGAATCTCGCGAGCGTCGGCCTGCACGGCGAGCTGCTCGCTTGCTTCGAGCATCGACAATTGGTTGAGCCGCTCCTTCGCCAGCCGGACGTAGTCGCTACTGAGATCAAAGCCGGCTGCGTTTCGCTCAGCATCCCGAGCCGCCACAAGCGTCGAGCCTGCCCCGACGAATGGATCCAATACAAGCTCACCTCGATGGGTCAGCAACTCGATCCACCGCTTTGGAAGGGCGATCGGGAACGTGGCCGGGTGGACTGCCTTGTCGCGAACGTCGCGCTTCTCGTAGGTGAACTGCCAGACGCCGAGCTGCGCCTTTATCCATTCCTTGGCGTCGGTGCAGCTAACGTGGTTGCTCGCGCAGGTGCAGGTGCGCGTATGCGGGATCGGAAGAAGGTCTGTCTCGGCAGCCTCCACAGGTGTCATTTCGGCGACCACAGGCGTCCCCCCACCTCGCGAACGACATTATTAGATAACCGGCTTGGCGCCATCCTATTCTGAACGACCACCAAGGTCCATACGTCCGTAAGGAGAAGCACAACGCCCGGTGCCGGCACCCGCAATTCGTCGCGCCTCCGCCGCGACTGATACTGGAATATCCAGGCCACCGCGGGTGTTTCCGTTCGTGGGAGCGCAACTGGGCGGTACGCCTCCGAGTCGTCCAGTCCCGGCGGGTGTGATTCATTCCACCCGCCGGCTCCCATCATGCTGCTCGCCAGCTCGATGAGGGTCGCAAAGGAGTGGATGAATAGGTATAGGAATAACGAGGGCCATCGAGAGGTTTCCACGTACAGAGGCAGGCCAAGGTCGGCCGCGTGGCGGGTCAGAGCCGGCGCGAATGGGGAGCGGTAATTGAGTCCGTGCCGTCTTCCATCATCGTATCGACCGATGATGGCGAGGCATCGTCTCCACCCGGGCCGGCAATTGGTATCAAAGACAGGGCCGGGTTGCCGCGCCGTTCGGCGATTGCCTGAGGACTCCATCACGATGCGGCCGAACGAAGAGGCGCAGCGGGAAGCCTTCGTGGCGGAGATGCTACCACACCTTGACGCGGCGTACCGGCTCGCGCGCGCCTTGGCTGGGCATGAACAGGACGCCGAGGACCTTGTGCAGGACACCTTTCTGCGCGCGTTCCGCGGCTTCGCACGCTATGAACGCGACACGAATGCCCGAGCCTGGCTGTTGACGATCATGCGTCGAGCGTTCCTCAACACGCGGCGGACGGCGCGCTCCAGGCCGGTCCTGACTCCGCTGGAGACGCCGCAAGGGACCGTGGATGCTGCCGACACCCAGACGCCTGCCCCGGAAGAACAGGTGCTGAGAGCCTCGGACCGCAAGATAATCCTTGACGCGCTGGCCGGGCTACCAGAGGTATCGCGTTCGGTCCTCGCACTCGTCGATCTCGCGGGGATGCGCTATGCCAGGCTGCCCAGATTCTCCAATGCCCCATCGGGACCGTCATGTCCCGCCTGTACCGAGGACGCCGGGAATCAGGTCCTGAATCTTAGGTTGGTTGGAGGGGTAGATCCAGAGCTCGTGCTGATACGTGGTGCTGCCGTTATTTCGCGTGAAGTGAACCTTGCCGGCAGGGGCGTTGCTCCTGTCGACCTTGTAGCTGAAATCGCTGGCCGTAAAATTCACCCCGCCGCCTCCCCCGCAGGCGGTCAGCAACAGGATGAGCACCAGCAGCGGCAGGATTCCGGCGGTGACGAATTCGCGGGCGGTGCGTGGCAACCGGGGCACAGCTTAACCTCCATGAACTAGCGGCTCGCGGCCAAGGCAGCCCATCGATTCGAGCCGGCCCACACCTACTCGGCGATCACGAAGGGCGCCGCAGGTCCGCGCCCTGCCCTACCGTGGCGCGTCTGGGGCAGAGAACGCGTGAGCGGCTGCGAGCTGCAGCGTCCCGACGGCCAACAAAGGACGCCGACGGCTCCAGTGGCACGCGCCGGCGCGAACGACAGGGGGTCCCAGCAGCGCTGCTGGGACCCCCTGTCGCTGCCCCGCCGGTGAACCGCCCAATGGTCTTGGTCTTACGGCGTATAGCCGTAACCGGAGCCGCCGCCAGAGCTGCCACCCGAGCCGGTACCCGAACTCGAAGACGAGGCGGCGCCGTTGCAGTTCAGGTCGGTCATGTCTCCACCGGTCGGGACCCAGACCTGCCCGCCCGTCTTGTCGGTGCAGTACTGGCCCGAATAGGTGTAGGTTCGCTCGGTCGAATAGCCGCCTGCCGTTCCGCTGTAGGCATAGCTGGAGCTATAGGACGGCGTTGCGGCCGGTAGCGCGTAGCTCGGAGCGTAGATGCTTCCGGACATTCCGTAACCCGGCATCCCGGCACCGTAGGTAAACGGATACAGCGGGCCCTGCATCATGGACTGACCGAACATGCCGCCGGTAGACATGAACGGACTGTTCATGGGGTTCATCGTTTGCATGGGACTCTGTGCGGAGGCCGGCGATGCCAGCGTGGCGAGCGCGAGGGCTGCGAGCAGGGCAAGCCCCGTGGCCCGCGCCGGTGCGCGCCGAGGCATGTGAGGCAGGCTGAATTGGTGGGCTGCATCGATGGTCATTGGATCGAACCTCCTGAAAATAATTGGCGCACGCAGTCGGCGCCTGCGCCCAACTTCGCGGGGCGCAGCCCAAAGCAGTAGGCCGCACCATACAAAGCACCTACTGCCGCAGTTTTATTCCCGAGGCTGACGTGGGATTCTTTGTCGGTGCGCGCGCTGATTCGGGAATATTTGGGTCTGGCTGGGGGTTCCCTACTGTACGAGCAACCAGCCTGGCTGCCGGCCGCCGAGGAGGGTACTAAATGACCGAACACGCATCCAAGGACTCGTATTCGCGGGACTCTCAGCGATTGCTCATGAGGAGGGTGGCAGTGTCTATCCAACGGCTTCTTCTGGCTTCAATCTTGAGTTTCGTCGCCCTCGCGGCGATGGCACCAGTTGCGCACGTTCGCGCGAGCGCGGACCTAAGAGCTGCAGCGCCCAATGCAGCTTCGGACCTGACGCTCACACAGCCTGGCCAGGGTAGGGCTGCCCAGACCTCGACTGACATGGTGCAGCCCGCCAGTGCCGGGCAAACTCGTGCCCTGGACTGGTTCCCGTTCAATAGCTGCTTCAGCTTCTCGAGCTTCTGCAATAGGAGCCTCTTCGGCGGCTGCTTCAGCTTCTTCGGCGGCTGCCGCTCGATGAACTTCTCTGCCTGCACAAGTTTCTTCAACTTCGGCTGCCGAACCTTCAACTCGTCATTCTTCCCGTTCTTCAATCGCCTCAACTTCAATTTCAACTTCAGCAACAGCACGATGGCGAACTGCATCCAGATCATGCGCATGCCGGGCGGAGGGACCATTACCATTCGCGTCTGCTAGGCGTGGCCTGGGACCATGAGTCTGAATACGGCAGATACTCGTTATGGATGGGCTGCGGCGCACGAGGATCTCGATCCTCGTGCGCCATCGGTCGTTTGGGCCTGGTGGAGAGGCACTGATGGGCGCCTTGCTGAGCGCGGTCCGCTGGGACTGGTTCAAGCGTTCCAGGCGCTGGATCCCGTGGATCCTCCTGGCCCTCCTGTTAGTCACATGGGCGGCCCGGCGCTCGAGTATCTCGCGGGCGCTCACGCGCTCTGCCAGTACACGAGAACGCGGTCGAGGGGGCGCGGTCGGGCGCCGTAAGGAAGGGTTGATGGGCTCGCTCGTGAACGCGGTCCGTTGGGACTGGTTCAAGCTTGCCAGGCGCTGGATCCCCTGGATCCTGCTTGTCATCCTGCTGCTGCTCTCACAGCTCAATCTCCTCGCCGGCTTCGTTGCCTATCAGGGTCTCCGCCACGCCGGAGACCCTGTTGTGGCTGTGCCGAGAGTGGATGGACCACCCATTCCCGTGCGCTGCCGAGATATCCTCAGCGGCAAACTCGACGCGTTACCGGAAGGGACGCCTCCAGAGGTTACCGACAGCCTGCGGCCCCAGTGCCAGGATGAGCAAACCCAGCTTCAACGCCAGCTCAGCAGCCAGTACAGGGACATCACCCTGCCTGGGAGCATCCCCGACGCCCTCAACCTTGGCCTGCCCGTGGCAGTCATTCTGCTGGCAATACTCACGTCATCGCATCTTGGAGCCGAGTACGCCTGGGGGACCGTACGCACGAATCTTGTTCGCGGAATCGGCCGCTGGCGGTACCTCGCGGCAAAGCTCATCCTCTTGGCGCTGGTTTCGGCCGCTGCCCTGCTGGCAATCGTTGTGCTGACAGCTATGAGCAGCCTCGTGGCGCGCCATTTCGCGCCGCCGCCGTCGGAGCTCGCGCGGGCCGCGAGTTGGAGCCGCGCAGCCGCGGTCCTGGGCAAGGGTTGGGTTGCGCTCATCCCGTATCTCCTCCTCACCGCCCTCGCCACGCTCCTCGCCCGATCTTCTGCTGCCGGTATGGCGATCTCAATCGGTTATTACATGGGCGAGCACGTCGTGGTAGCGATCGTGGGAGGCCTCTCCGGTCGTACGCAGACCGTTGCCCGCTATCTGCTCGGGCAGAACATCGACGCCTGGGCAGGCCTCTCCCTCCTGGGGCTCGGCCACACCAAGGTCGGCAATACCCATGCGCTCCTCGTCCTCGTGGCTTACGCGATGGTGCTTGCATGTGCGGCGTTCTATGTGTTCGAGCGCCGCGACGTTGCTGGAGCCTCCGCAGCCTAGGCAGCGTGAGTGCCTTCGAAGCGTGATCTGCCGCGGGTGTGTCACCGACGCAGCGCTTCGATCCCTTCCCTGGCCGCCAGACCGGCGAGCAGTATGGCAAGCGTCTGGTCGGCCCACCACCAGCCGAGCAGCGCGTTGAGGACCAAGCCGGCAAGCACCGTCGTGGAGAGTGCCGCGTCGATGAACGAGAAGTTGGCATCGGCCAGAACGGTCTGACTCAGGAGCTTCGTCCCGATCCGTCGCTTTGCGATTGCGAGCCCGAGCATAATGGCCACCGTTGCGACCATGAGAAGAATCCCGGCGGGAGAAACGCCGGCGCGGTGTTTGGCAAGCAGGCTCTGACCCGCGTCCCACAGGACGTAACTCGCGACCACGAGGTAGGCGCCGCCGATGAGGCGAAGCGCGCGCCGCTCACGCTCCCGGCTGGCGCCACGGAGCTCCCAGACAACAATGGAGGAAGCGAACACCTCGACTGTTGAGTCGAGGCCGAAGGCAACGAGCGCAACCGAACCCGCGACCAGGCCCGCGACGATCGCCCCCATGCCTTCGAACACGTTCCAGCCAATAGTCAGGTACTCCAGCATGAACCCGCGTTCCCGCAGCCGCGCCCGCGCGCTGGCGCGGATCTCGTCGTCTGGAGCTGAGCTCTTGTCTTGAGAGGCGTCCGATGCTTGCAGGTCTGACATGCTGCGTCCTCCTCCGGTGCTGGGAGGAGGACGCACGAACCCTCCGCCCAGCGACGTGCTGGTCGGAAGGTCTCGTCCGCCTGAGATGGCAGGCCCGGGGGCCGGGGGCCAGAAGCCCCAGCATGTCGACCCGCCGGCGAAGGACTACTCCCCTTCGCTTCCAGTATTGGCCTATCAGGTGACTGCAGGCAATCTCATGACTCAGCACCGGCGCTCGCGGAATAAATCTCCCCGGTCTTGGGTTACAGGGGTACTACCAGATGGAGGTTTGAGATGCGCAGGCTACAGATTACAGGGCTGATCCTCGTCTCGCTGGCGGCGCTCGCCGTCTGCGGACCGACCGGTTACCGGCTTGCCGCGGCCGCGCCGCCAAGCGGCGCCCTGGCGCCAATCATCGAGCAAATGCCGTACACGTCGCCCTACCGGGCGCCGGTAACGTCCCCGGCGCCCTCAACTGGAACGGGAAGCGCTGTTGTTTCCCAGACGGGGAACATCGTTCGCATCGCCGACTTCGCCTTCAATCCGCCATCGATCTCGGTTCCGGCCGGCACTACCGTCACTTGGACGAACGCGGGCCCGTCCACCCACACGACGACGGCGGACAACGGCGCTTGGAACAGCGGCCCCCTGCGACCCGGCGCCTCGTTCGTTCAGTCCTTCATGAGTCCAGGGACCTTCACCTACCACTGCATGATCCACCCGGCCATGACAGGCAGCATCATGGTGTCGCCGTCGTCGACCGTAGCCGCCGTGAGCACCTCCAGCGTTTCGACAGTTTCGGTGAGCGTGGGAGCCGGGTGGGACCTCCTTGCCGGACCGGCCGGCACGACGATAACGGGCAGCAACGGACCCCTGTATACATTCCGCGCTGGTAATACGACCTACGAGACCGTCTCCTCGAGCACGCCGCTCTCGGCGGGCACCGGCTACTGGGCCTACTTCAACGGGCCGGTGACGGAGTCGCTCCCCGTCGCGGCCGTCCAACCAATGAGCGCGCCGTTGCCGGCCGGGCAGTGGGTGATGGTCGGCAATCCGAGCAGCAGCGCTGTGAACGTAAGCGGCTCGGACAGCCTCCTCACATACAACAGCGCCCAGGGCTATCAGCCGGCGACCACACTCATGCCCGGCCAGGGCGCGTGGGCCTGGTCATTCGCCGGAGGCGTGCTGACAATCACGGCTGGTGGCTAGTCCAACCTAGCGGCGAAGGCCAAACAGCGCCAGTCCGGCGACCGCGGCAAGCCCAACGACGCCTGGCTCTTCGAGCTTCCTCAGCTACGAAATGGCCGGCGCTGCGGCAAGTCTCAGCGGCGTAGCAGGTCCAGGGCGCCGCTGCCGGACAGGACGGCGACGAGCGTCACCGCGGTTATAGGAGCGACCCCCAGCGTCGAGACGACGACGCCAGGCCACCGCGCGATAACGAGCGGCCTGCCTGCCCGGCGCCAGAGCACGAGTGCACCCAGCAACGTCAGCGACTCGAGAACGACGGTAATGAGGTCGGCAGCGCCGGCCGGCTCGGCCTGCCAGGCTGCGTCCCCAACTGGCAACCCTGCCGTGCGCGAAGCGGCCCAGACTGCGACGTACACTGCGCTGAGCGCGATGCCGGTAACCAGGGTCCGCCGGTCGGGCGCCATCAGGACAAGCCATGCCCAGAGGATCTGCGAGAGTCCCGCAGCGGCAAAGGCCGCAGCAAGAGTAGTCGACTCCTGCCAGTGGGGCCCGATGACCGCCCAATGGATGACACCCGCCCCGAACGACAGCGGCGCGAGGACCGATGCGAGAGGCAGCGCGTTGAACCTGCTTGAGTGTGCCGGGCCCGGCCGCAATGCCGGCGGACCGCCGAGCAGGATCGTTCCGGCGACCGTCGCGGCGCCACCAGTACTAATGAACAGTCCCGGACTGAGCCTGGCGAACATGAACGGGTCGGTGCTCAGTTCTCGGTATGTGGCGAGCAGCTGGAGCAGCAGCCAGCCACAGAAACCCAACAGCGCAATCCCCAGCAGACCGATCACCCACCGCGTCGCACTGCCTCCGCGTATCAGAAACCATAACCCGAGCAGGCCGCTTACCGCGCCACCGCCGACCAGCAGTCGGCCGTTCAGCCCCGACGTGCCGGCAACCGTCTGCAGACCGGCGAACAGCGATAGCCACGGCAAAAACGCGCCGGCGGTGACAAGCAATGCGCCGGCAATGGTCATCGCAGCGATGGGCACACGCCGGCGCCGGGCGGAGCGCCACTCACACCGTCTCCGGACAGACAGTTGTGACGTGACCTCCATGCGCGAACCTCCGTTACCCGCGTCAAGATGGCGGCGAGCGTCGACGGTGAATCGGTCCGCCGCCGCTCGCCGCATGTGCTGGCGCTACTGCCCCTGAGCCTGGTTCACGCTGAAGAACAGGTAGGTGTTCGTATCAACGTCGCCGGTAATGCCATGGCCCTGATGGGCCGACTGAAGCTGGCGGACCGTGGACAGGCTCTTGCCCGCAACGATTTGGTCCCAGATGCCCGGATCGGTCACGCCAACGACCTTCAGTTCCCACCAGCCGCCGTGCCGTTGATCGACGATGTGGCTGTGAGCGGGCAATGGAGCGTTGACCGTCGAGGGCCCAAACAGTCGAGAGAGGTCGATGGTACTGGGGTGGTTGATGCAACTGCCCACGATCGGGCAGTGCAATGTGGCGTCGGCTGGCCGGAAGCCAACCGGCGTCATCACGAACAGCGTTGGAATTGGGCCAGACCGTGGGTCGACCGTTCCATCTGCTCCGACTTCGCAGCCCGAGCTCGCGCCGCTACTCGGTGGTTGAGCGCAGAAAAACGGCTTGCTGTAGAAGAACTGCACGGTCTGACCGTCGAGCCAGCCTCGCGTGGTGCCGGTCTGCGCGCCATCGTGGCCCTCCGCGTCCGCGTGATGTGGCGCAGCGAGGGTGAAGCCGAGTGCGACCGCAAACGTCGCCGCTAGCAGCGCAAAGGCGTGAAGGCCAACCCGACGTGGAGAAATACGTCTCAAGTCCATGAGCCACCTCCGTCTGATGCTTGCCGAGAAGCGTTTGCGTTGGGACGAGGTGGACTTCTTGCTGCTCGCATGGTGCACCTATAGCGGCAGGATGTCTTCGCCGCCTTTAGATGAAACAGGGCAGACCGGCAGTTTATTCCCTGGGAGAGCTTTTGTCGGAAGCATTTCCCCGGCCGGGAGCTTCTCGTCGTCTCGAGCCCTAGAGTGTCCTGGACTGAGGAGCGGCGCTCCTACGCCACCAAGCCGAACGAGCTGGGTCGTGCGGGTCGCGTATCAACCGCAGTGCCACAGGATGATCTCGCCAAGACGGCCCGGCCCTATCCTCCAGCGCAACCCCTGTGCAAGACTTACCCCGATGCTTGAGGAAGGTCCGGCTCCTCACGAGATTATCGCCCGCTGGATTCACCAGAGGCGGCGCAGGCCTGGCCCAGCCGAGGCCTGGGTCCTGCCCTTCGGTATCCCGGTCTGGATCCTCATTGCACTGCTCCAGTTGGAGGAAGGGGACGTCGAGCGGGTCGCCGGCGACCACCGCATGCCCCTTGAGGCCATGCATGCAGCCGTTGCCTTCTATCTGCGACACCAGGAAGCCATCGACGAGCAGATTGAGCTGCACCGGACCTACCATGCGCTCGCTCGGCCGAGACCGTCCCAGGCGAACCGATCCACCATCAAATAGCCCAGCCGTTGGCTGGGCGATCATCGACCGAGTCCATGACCAGCAAGAATGGCTTTGGCGACTGGTGCGCGACACCGATCGTCCGCAATTCATTGTTGGGAGAGACCGCCCCCGGGCTACGGCAAACACCCAGGGGCGGGAGAGACAGCTGCCCTGCTATCGATTGAAGGCTGCGGCCGAGCCCTCAGCCGTCAGCGCTCAGCCGTCAGCCCGCTGAAAGCGGATAGCTGGCGGCTAATAGCTCGTTCCTGGTGAGGATGGGGAGGGCCGTGATGCGGCCGGCCGGCCCTCACCACGGCTCCCCTCGTATCGCTCCGGCGCCGGCGCTGTCTCTCCTACTACCTGCTGCCCCATGCAAGATAGCTGGCGGGCTGTTCACACCGCATATGAGATACATAAGAATTGTGCGAGAAGCCCTGGAGCTTAGCCGGTCCGCTTCATGCGCCTGTAGCACCCCCTAAGCGGTAATATTGGAGATGGCGGGAGACACGCTAAGAACGGATGGCCACGGTTGGGCAGCAGTCTGCGCGGCTCTTGCCGCCCAGCCGGTAGTGGTACCCCAAACGAAACGTCAGGACGGCCCAGACACATGCGCTATGCCCTCCTCCTTGCTCTGCTTGCTGCCGTGGCAGCCACCGCCTGCGTCTCGAATAAGTCGCAGGCGCAACAATCAAACGATGCCTTGAACAAAGGGCTCCAAGCCCACGCCGCCGGGCGCCTCGACGAGGCGGCCACAGACTATCGCGAGGTGCTCAAGCACGACCCGCAGAACAAATATGCCTACTACAACCTTGGCCTCATCGACCAAACCCAGAACCGCCCTGTCGCGGCTGAGAACAATTACCGCATTGCCTTGAGCACTGATCCAAACTTCTCGCCGGTGCTGTTCAACCTCGCGGTGCTGCGGCGCGACCAGGGCGACACCCAGGGAGCGATCCAGTACTTCCGTCAGGACGTCAGCATTGATCCGAACAACGCGAAAGCGCACCTGAACCTGGGGCTGGTGCTACGCTCCGCGGGCCAACAGGCAGAGGGCGATACCGAGATCCAGCACGCGCTGCAACTGGACCCCAAGTTGACCGTGCCCGCCGGCACTCCGGCTCCCCCTCCGGCAGCCAGCCCGACGCCGGGCCGGTAGCTGGCCGTAGGCCTGGAAGGAGCCGGGGCGACCGGGGCCGCATCGGGGCCGACCACCCGCGTGCTGAGGCTGACGGATCCAACCGATGATAGGGGCGACGGCAGGTCCGCCCGACTACTGATTTGTGAGCTGGGAATAGCGCGGTCCGTGCTTATCGCCATGGCTGGACCGCTACTGTAGGGGATAAGCGCGACCGCCGCGCACGCCGAGAGAAGGAATGGTTTCGAAGGCGCTTCCCACCGCTGAGACGGCTCAGCGACAGGCCCGGCTCCTGACCGCGGCCAGGGCTCTGGCGAGCGAGCGCGCCATCAGCTACGCGCTAGTCCTCGTCGCCATCATCTTCGACCTCTATTTCCTCCACCCCGAAGTCGCGACGCTGGTGCCGCGGCTGAACGACGGCGTCATGCACCTGCTGGGGGTGCAGCGGGCACTCTCCGCCCTCAAGGCGGGGCAGGACCCGACCGATCCCTGGTTCGCGCCGATGGTTCTCGGCTACCCGCTGTTCCACTATTACCAGCACCTGCCCTACGTCCTCCCGGCGGTGCTGTCCTTTCTCCTGCACGAGCCGCTCTCCGCGCCCGTCCTGTTTAGCTGGACGAGCTACCTGCTCTTGAGCCTCTTTCCAGTCTCGATCTACTGGTCGATGCGGAAGCTTGGCTTCTCCTACCTGCAGTCGGGCTTCGCGGGCCTGGCGGCGCCGCTGATCGCCACCAACGGCCTGTTTGGCTTCGACCTCGAGAGCTACACCTGGGCCGGCTACGGTCTCTACACCCAGCTCTGGGGCATGCTGCTGCTGCCCCCCGCGCTCGCTCTGGGCTACGTCGCGCTGAAGGAGGGCCGCGGCAACTTCTGGGCCGTCCTGCTGCTGTCGGCGACGGCGCTCTCCCACCTCGCCTTCGGCTACATGGCGCTCGCCTCGCTGGCGCTGTTCGCCCTTCTGAGTCCCTCGCGTGCTGAGATCTGGCGCCGGACGCGGCGGCTGGCCCTGATTCTTGTTCCGTTCACGCTCGTGACCGGGTACTTCCTGATTCCGTTGCTGCTGGACAGCGGCTACTTCAACCATAGCGTCTGGGATCCGGCCTACAAATACGACTCGTTCGGAGCCGCGTGGGTCCTGGGCAAACTGGTCCACGGAGACCTGTTCGACTTCGGCCGCTTCCCCTCGTTCACGCTGCTCGCGGGAGTCGGGATGGCGCTCTGCCTGCGGCGCTGGCGCGAGGAGCGCTACCGTGTCCCGGCGGTGCTCGCCGTACTCTGGCTCCTCCTCTACTTCGGCCGGCCGACCTGGGGGATCCTCTTCAATCTCACGCCGTTGAGCCGCGACCTCTATCTGCACCGGCTGATCGCGGGCGTTCACCTGGGCGGCATCTTCCTGATCGGTCTCGGGCTGGCCGTCCCCTGGCAGTGGGCGCTGGGAAGGCGCAACCGCCGCTACCTGCTGGCGCCGGCGCTGATAACCCTACTGCTCCTCTACCCGGTCTACTCCGAGCGAATCGCCTATCTGGGACGGAATGTCCAATGGATGGGCGCTACCCAGGATGCGTACGCCTCCGAGCAGAAGGACATCGACGGGCTGCTGAAGACGCTGCAGAATGCTCCGCCCGGCCGCGTCTACGCCGGCCTCGCAGGCCAATGGGGGAAGCAGTACACGGTCGGCGCCGTGCACATGTACGACCTGCTCACGAGCGCCGACCTGGATACGGTCGCGTTCCTCTACCACCCCTGGTCGCTGAACGGCGACGTCCAGGTCCTGTTTGACGAGTCCCGCCCGGAGCAATACGACCTGTTCAACATCCGCTATGTGGTCGCCCCACGGGACCGCCAGTTCCCGGACTTCGTGCGGCCGATCGGGGACTTCGGCCGGCACCGGCTCTACAGAGTGGACACGACCGGCTACTTCGACCTTGTCGGCTCGGATCAGACCTTTGTCGGCGACAAGCAGACCTGGTATCCCGCGGCGTCGAGCTGGCTGCGAAGCGACCTGCCGCGCGCCAAACAAGACCTAGCGATCGTCTTCGGCTCCGCGAGCGACAATCCAAGTCTCCCCACGCTGGCGCAGGCGGGAAGCGTCCTCGCGCGGACGCTCGCCGACGCCGGTCCTTCGCGCGGCCGCGTGGTGAGCGAGAGGGTTGAGAGCAACGCCTACCTCGCGACGGTCCAGGTGGACCGGCCCAGCACCCTCATGCTGAAGGTCACCTATCACCCCAACTGGCACGCCTATATCGACGGCGTCGAGACCGAAACCGCGATGGTGATGCCGAGCTACGTCGGCGTGAAGGTCTCGCCCGGCACGCACAGCGTGCGCCTGGTGTACCGGCCGCAGCCGCTGCGCTGGTTCCTCATGATCGTGGGGCTGCTGACGCTACTCGTGCTCGCAGTCGCCCAATGGCGCGGGGACTCTGCGCTGCGGCTTGCGCGGCGCGTTGCGGCGGGGCGCCCTCACCCTAACCCTCTCCCAGAGGGAGAGGGAATCGGAGCTTACCCCAAGCCCCCAACAGCGGGAGAGGCAATCAGTGTGGTGTGGAAGCGAAGCTCGGGTCTCCTGCCCCCGGCGGGAGCGGGCGCCGGCGGCGCGGCCGGGGAACATCCATCTATTGAAGGGGGTGGTGAAGTGTCCTCCCTCTCCCTGGCGGGAGAGGGTCGGGGTGAGGGCGAATCCCGGGCGGCCGGCAACGGCCGCGCCGCGCCCGCTTTCGCCCACTGGCGTGGGGCTTGGAGTGAGGCCCTCGCTCGCGTTCGCTCCTTCGTCGTAGCCGGGCCGGCCTGGCGCTCGCTCGGCCTGCTGCTCGTCGCCGCGACGGCGCTACGAGCGCTGCTCACACCGCTCTACGCCTATCTGCCGGGGGATGCGCTCGACGAGTACGCCTGGAAGCGCTGGATGCAGGCGATCCACGGCCACGGCATCCTCAACATCTTCCAGGCGGCACGGACGGATTATGTGGGCTACCACTGGGACCTATGGCTGCTGTCGAAGGTCTATGACTGGTTCGGCAGCTCGTACGTAGAGTTCCCGCCCGCGCCGGGTCAGGCCTACAGGCCCTTCGCCGAATCCCTCCACCTGCTGCTGAAAGTCCCGCCGCTCGTCTTTGACGCCCTGCTGATCGTGGCGGTCTTCGCCGCGACCCTAGCGCTCACGAAGCGTCGTGGGCTCGCCCTCATCGCTGCCTCGGTAATCGCTCTCCAGCCCGCAGTGATCTACGACAGCGCCGTCTGGGCGCAGATCGATGCGTCGATCACGGCCGCCATGCTTGGCGCGATCGTGCTGATCGCCCTCGGGCGCCCGGGCTGGGGCTGGGGTCTCTGGGCGCTTGGCTTCATGATCAAGCCGCAGCCGATCGTCATCGCGCCGCTCCTGGCGGTGCTGACCTTCCGCACCTACGGCTGGCGCGGGCTGCTGCGCGGGGCCGCGGCCGGCCTGCTCGTGGCCGCCGCTGTGCTTGGACCGTGGATCCTGCACGGCGACCTGGACCGGATCGTCGGGATCTACCGGTTCGTCTTTGGAGGCGGATTCGGCGCCGAAAGGCTCTCCGGTTCGGCGTGGAACCTCTGGTGGTTCTGGGATCTGCGGTTGCACGCCCTGCCGACCGATACAGTCTTCTTCAACGCGCCCGGATTTCCAACCTACCACCAGGTCGGACTTGCCCTCTCGGCCTGCGCCGGTGCGCTGGCGCTCGTCTATCTCTGGCGGCGTCCGAGTCTAACAGGCGCCCTGATCGCCTCAGCCTACGTGGCGTTCGCGTTTTACATGCTGCCCACCTCAACGCATGAGCGCTACCTGTTCCCGTTCCTGGCGTTCCTGCTGCCGGTCGCCGTCATGGAGCGTCGCTGGCTCTGGATCTACCTGCCGGCATCGCTCGCTTTCTTTCTGAACCTCGTCGTGTTTGCTCCCCCGATCCATAACTACTCCGGTCGCTGGCTTGACTCGCCGCTCAGCATTGCCGTGGCCTCGGTCAACGCTCTGCTGTTCTCGGCGTTCACGTTCGCCCTGGCTCGCAGGATGGACTGCCGGCGATTGATCCGGGCCACAACCAGCTGGTTGGCGAGGGCGAGCTGCGGGCAGGGCGCGGCGAGCCTAGATCCCAGACACACGCCCATCCGACCGCCCCGGGTCGAGCCGCACCACAGACGCACCTTATGGGCCTTGCTCGCCGCCTGGCGGGCCAACGCGAATCTGAGCCGCGACGCGCGTTGGCTTGCGGCGCTTTTGCTCGCCGGCGCCGCCTTGGCCGTCGTCGCGATCGTCGGCCTCTTGCTGCCGGGCTCAGTTTTCCAATACGCATATGCCGTAAATGCGAGCGAGCCCGTTACTACTATTTACGCGTTCGACGGCGGGCAAACGTTCCTGCTCGTCACGCTGGCGCTGCTCTGCGGCTGTTTCGTGCTTGCCCTCGCGGCTGCGGCGCGCCTGAGCTCGCGTCGGGCCCTAGTGGCGGCGCTCGCAGGCACGGCGCTACTCATCATGCTGTTCGTGGCCGTCTACCCGGGTGGGGCCCTCGACTTGTTCCACAACATGGCCGATGCGCGCACGCTTTGGGTGTACGGTCAGAATCCGCTCACCGTGCCGCCAGGCGTTCATGCCCACGACCCGATAATGGCGGCTGCGATCGCCTGGCGAAACACGCCTTCCTTCTATGGGCCCCTGACCTATCTCGCCTACGGACTCCCGCTCAAGGTCGGCGGCGACGACCTGTTAGCGAACCTGATCGCCTTTAAAGCCCTTAACGGGCTGGCGCTGCTCATTCTGGCAGGCCTTGCTGGCCACACTGCAGGCTCGCTGTCGCCGAACCGGCGCGTCCAGGCCATCGTGCTCGTAGGCTGGAACCCGCTCATGCTCTACGAGGTGATAGGTAACGGCCACAACGATATCCTGATGGGTCTGCCGATGCTCGCGGCCCTCGCCCTCGCCTGCCGCTTCGCCGCCACAGGTAGCTTTGTCGCCCTGGGCGCGAGTGTGGCCGCGAAATACGCCACGGCCGTCCTCGCACCGGTTATCTGGCTCTGGCTCTGGCTCAGCGATGATAAGTGGGAGCGGCGGAAGCTGATCCTTCTCGCCCTTGTGGGCGCATTCGCGGCCATTGCGCTCTACCTGGCGTTCGGAAGGGGCGTAGCGGGCGCTGGCGCTATCGCCACAGGCTACCGACCGGTTCGCTCACCGCGCGCCCTTATTGCGTACGCCCTGGAGCCCCTGCTCGGGTCGGCTGCCGTCTCGGTGGCTGGCTACCTCTGCTTGGCCTTGTTTGCCATCCTTGCCCTGGGGGCCCTGGCGCGGCTGAACCGAACGACCCGTTCGCTGTTCGTGGTTTCCTTCTGGGTGCTGCTCGCACTCACCGTCTTGACGACCCGCCAGGTTTATCCCTGGTACCTGGTTTGGTTCATTCCGTTGGGCGCCGTATTGGCGGGGTCGCTGGCTGCGGACATCGCGGTGCTCGCCTCCCTCGCCGGCCTCCTCACCTACGCCATCTTCACCAACTGGCTTCAGTGGGGCGCGACACAGGACGCGTACTACGGCGCCCTGTTCTTCGGTGGCCCGGTGCTGTATCTGCTCTTGGCGCGAAGGCTGTCCTTGCCCACAACGGGCCGCGAGGCGGAACCGCCTGAGGAAGGCATGCCGCTGTACCGGCACGCCTTCGCATGGGCACAGCGCTCTACACAGCCGGTCCAGGAGCATCGCTCAAGCGCCATTGGGGGCGGGGAGGCCCTGCGGGCCGCCAAAATATGGAGCTGGGTCACGGCCCTTCGGGAGCGTGGGCGACCCGCCCGCCCCCCCGTCAAGCCCGAGCTTTGGGAGGGGGGTGGAAGCGCATCTCCCGCTCGGCCGCTGCCTCCAGGAGAGAACGAGGCAAAAGAAAGAATAGAGGGCGCGCGGCTGCGTGCCCACCTGCCGTTCCTGGGCGCGGTGGTTCTAGCAGCTGTGCTGGCCGGATTGCCGCTCTTCCGCCTGGAGGCGATGAGCGGGCACGATGCACTTGCCTACCTGCCACGAGCCGTGGAGTTCTACCAGGGTCTCAGTGCGGGCGAGCTCTTCCCGCGGTGGGCGCCCGACCTCGGCGCGGGCTACGGCGAGCCCACGTTTACGTTCAACCCGCCCCTGGTCCAGTACCTGACGGCGGCCTTCCATGCGGTCGGATTCGGCTTTGTTGGCTCTGAGGATCTGGCTTGCTTCGTGCTGCTGCTGCTGGCCGGACTGGGGATGTATCTGCTGGCCCAGGACTTTTTCGGCCGGCGGGGAGGGCTGGTCTCCGCCGTGGCCTACGTCTTCGCCCCCTACCTGCTCTCACGCCTCTACGTCAGCCATGCCCTCGCCGATTACGCGGCCTTCGCTTTCATGCCGGCGCTCTTCTGGGGCTGCTATCGTTTCGCGGAAGAGGGGCGCTCTCGCTTCCTCGTCCTCGGCGCGCTATCAGGCGTGCTGCTGATGCTGAGCAGCAACAGCGTGGCGCTGCTGGCGGTGCCGGCGGTCGGTCTGCTGCTGGCGTCGCTGGCCTGGGCAAAGCGGAGCTGGCGTAACCTCGTGCGTGGCTGCTGGTGCCTGGGACTGGGGCTCGGGCTGTCGGCGTTCTTCTGGCTGCCGGCCCTGGCCGAGACCGGCGCGGTCCACATCGCGCGCCGCGTGGAGCGGATCGATTTCCACGGCGAGTTCGTGCAGCTTCAGCAGCTCATCTACTCGCCCTGGGGCTACGGCACCGCCTTCGCGCCGCAGGGTGGAATGAGCTTCTCCCTTGGACCGGCGCACCTGCTCATGGCGGCGGCGGCGGCGCTGCTCATCCGCCGCATCTACCGGGTGTCGGCCCGAACGGGGCTGCTGGTTTCGTTCTTCCTCGTCGTCGTGCTGCTCTCGGTCTTCTTCAGCCTCGACGCGTCGCTGTTCCTCTGGGAGCGGCTGACTCCCTTGCAGCCGTTGCAGTTCCCGTGGCGCTTCCTGTCCTTGATAGCGCTCGCGACGGCCTTCCTCTGCGGCTTTCCGTTCCTCCTGCTTGGTCCGAACAGAAAGCGGCTGGCCAACGGCCTGATGCTGGCGCTGATCGCCGCGGTGCTGCTGTTTGAGCTGCCGCACGCGCGGCCGCAGGGGTTCGTCGCCGTCGACGAGGCCGGCTTCAGCCCGCAGAACATCGCGGCACACGCGATTGCTGCCACCGCCAGGGAGTTCGAGCCGATCTGGGAGCAACAGTTCCCCTCGCCGCCGCGCAGCGAGCGGCTGACGTTCCTGAGCGGCAGCGGCAGCGTCGATCCTACGCGCCTGACACCGTCCCACCAGGCCTACGTCGTCGACACAAGCGACCTCGCGCGGATAAGGATCAACACCTTCTACTTCCCCGGCTGGACGCTGCGCGTGGACGGCGTGGAGCGCGCCTTCGACTACGACAATCCTCAGGGACTGATGCAGTTTTCGCTCGAGCCAGGCCGGCACGCGGTCCGCGTAGACCTGGAGGACACGCCCGTCCGCTTCTGGTCGACGTGGCTCTCGGTGCTGGCGCTGGCGCTGCTGTTGCTGTCCCCGTGGTTGACGCGGTGGAGTGCCACCCTGCTGACGCGCCGAAACTATCGCCCCGGCAAGACGATGGCTGAGGAGTCGCATGAGGCGGAGCCGGCGCCGGTTTCGTGACGCGGACCGCGACCGTTGGCGGCCGCACCGCACTACGCCAGGGGGATAATCTGCTCTGCGGCCGCGAGCGCCGGGGCCGTCACCACCGCGCCGCCCCGCGGCGCCGGGCGCCCGAAGGCGAGGCGGTCGTTGACCGCAAAGTTGACGATCGCCGCCACGCCGATGCCGGCCCCGGCGGCGATCAGATTGGGCAGGAAGACACGGGCAGCGGCGAAGATGCCGAGGTTGAGGGCGGCGGTCGTCGCGATGCAGCCATGGAATGCGAACCAACGCGCTGGCAACGTACGCCACGCAGGCCCGATAGCGCGTCGGTCGTGCCAGGTGAACAGGTAGCTGAGGGCGAAATTGACCTGTGCCGAGACGAGCAAGGCGAGGCCGTTGGCTGGGACCGCGTGCAGCCCGAGCCTGACGAGCCCGGCCAGGAGCGCGAGCTGTGTTAGTGCACCGGCGCCGCCGGTGAAGGCAAAGCGCAGCGGCCGGGCCCTATCCGAGAGGATCAGGGCAGACAGACCCTGCACCGGCCTGAGCTGCGCCGGCGGAGATCCCGCCCTTCCGATGCTGGTCATCTCTATCTTCCTGCCCGGCCGGATCTGTACGCCGCGCCTGTACCTATTCCAGCGGACAGCGGTGAGGAAAAGCGCAAGAACCCCGCAAGATAGCCGTTAGAAAGCCCGCTGGCACGGGCGCAAACTGATCTCAACCGGGTGACGTGTTTCGCACAGCGGTAACAGCGGGCCGGATTCCGTGGCCAGGAGGCGGCGGCGCTCCGCTCGCTAAGCCACCGGCTACGCCGGCCTGCTCATCGCCACCCGGCTCGACGTCGTGTCCATCTCGAGCCTGAGAGCTGAAAGCTGATCGCTGACAGCTCGCTGCGTCTACACCCATCTGTTCGCCCAGCGTGAGCACGGCAACGTGGCGCTGCAGGCCCTCCAGGCGAGCGACGAGGCGATGGCGGCGGGAGATAGAACCAGCCGAAGGCAAAGAGAAAGGAGGCTCCATTGCTGGAGCCTCCCGTCTCTTACTCAGCCCGAGGGCTGGCTATTCCAGGTGCGGGGCGATGCTACTTCGCCGCAGCCCACGCGACCCCAACCTTGAAGTCATTCGCCCCGGCCGTGCCTTCGTTCTCGACCGTAATCGCCTGACCGGCTGTCACAGCGGCCGTATGAGTTAGATCCGAGCAGCCGGTTCCGGCCGCAGGAACACTGCAGGTGATGGTCGTGTCAGTTCCGGCCACGCGTAGGATAACCGACGTCGCGCTGGTGTTGCCGCAAGCCCCGGTGACACATTTCAAGTAGAAGTTGCTGATCGTGCCGCCGGAAGGAGTCCCGAGGGAGACCAGGCTCTCGGTGGCTTGTGCGGTGCCGGTGAACAGCCCGACGAACTGCGCGTGTTGCAAATTCGTGCCGCCGGTGTCTCCGCCGATGATGCCGCCGGCGGCGCTTCCCGCCGCG